>OBLT010000925.1_pt1 | contig 19044 bp, 14 predicted proteins | sample 1518721 | NCBI WGS metagenome assembly OBLT01 (sample SAMEA3539307, study PRJEB22396) | soil metagenome | biome: tundra; feature: field; material: soil | place: USA | collected 2010-05 | depth 0.15 m | reverse complement strand
CCCCATCATCGCGATCCAGCGCATCTTGTCGAGATCCGACCCCAACGAGCAACGCGGGTAGAACTGATTCGTGCTCAATTCGCCGACGAGCAGATGCGCGCAGGCAACGTGGGTGCCGAGCGGTTTTCCGTACGACGTCGCGGCGATGAACTGGGCTCGTTGAAATGCCGGGCAGTTGACGTCGCCCCGATCGAAGTGGCTGCCGAAGCGGCAGCGATCCCGGGGCTCTGGCACGACCGACAGTGGAGGCGCTGTCGATTGACGCTCGGTGAGCACGGCGGATCCCGTCAGGCCGCAGCGCGCTCGATCATGATAGTGAGTCTATACCGTCAACTGCGGCATGGGAAGGCCAGAGTTCACGGTTAGCCACCCCGGCCGGGGGATGAACCCCGGCGGGGTGGGCTTTGGGGAGGGAATTCAGATGAAGTCCGACGTCCGTCAGCTCCGGATGAAGGTACCATCCTGGCATGGCTGCTGTCAAGCAAACTGATACCATATATGTATTAATATCGCTGGCTTCAGACTCATCCGATGTTCTGGTTTGCACGCTACCGTACGAACCAGACGGACGTGAACGCTACAATCAGACCAAGCGAGGCGGAGCCGAATGCCAGGGAATTCACCGATGGCGTGGGTCAGAGGAGGAAGCTTGGGTGGACGATGACGTCAAGGTTCTGTTGATCGAGGACGACCAGGCGGCCGCTGAGATGTACCGTCTTCGACTAGCGGCGGACGGCTATACGGTCGTCGTCGGTCGCGATGGCGAGGAGGGCCTCCGCCTGGGCACAGACGAGCAGCCGGACTTCATCTACCTCGATCTCCGCCTGCCGAGCCTCGACGGATTCGAGGTACTCGAGCGGCTGCGCGCTGATGCGGCAACGACACACATCCCGGTGATAATCCTCAGCAATTACGGCGAGCCTGAGTTGCGCGAGCGCGGCCTCACGAGCTGGGGGCTCTCGAGTTCCTGGTGAAGGCTGACACGACACCGGCGCAGCTCTCGACCAAGGTCGAGCGGAGCCGCGAGGCCTCAGCGATTCCCTCGGCCGACAGCACGCGCTGATCACCAGCCGCCGTGAGGGACCGGCTCCTTGCGCACCCCCTCCTCCTCCACCGAGCTGACCTCTTCCCCGAGACGCGGGAGCGTCTCAACGCTGACGGAACCATCCGATCCGGTGCTCATCGCCTTCTCTCCGCGCCGAGCGCGATACAGAGCCCCGAGGACGATGTTGGCGATGGCGGCGACCGGGACCGCGAAGAGCGCGCCAAGAACCCCGGCAAGCTCAGCGCCGACGAGGAGCGCCGCCATCGCGACCAGCGCATGCAAGCGTGTGACACGCCCGTAGACGCGCGGGCCGAGCAGATAGGCGTCTATCGCGTGCCCGACCAGGCCGACGGCTGCGGCCAGCAGCGCGAGCACCGGGCTCTGAACCAGAGCGACCGCTACAGCGAGCGTCATGGCCACGACGGCGCCGACGATCGGAATGAACTCGAGGAAGAACGCGGTAATCCCGAGCAGCATCGCGTATTTGACGCCGACGAGCGTCAGCGCCACGCCCGTGTACAAGCCGATGACAGAGGACATCACGATCTGTCCGCGCATATAAGCCGCGACTGTCGATCCGACCGCTAGCGCAGCAAAGTCGAACTCGCGCTGCCGGTTCGGAAAGATGTTGCGCGCCGTCGCCACGACCGCACGCCCCTCGATGAGCAGATGATCGAGATGACCACCACCAGCACCACGCTGACCAGCCCGGAGACGAACGCCGCCGCCACCCCGAGCGCCACACCGAGCTGCTGCCCATTGACCGCCTTGATCAGCGACGAGATCGAGACCGAAATGCCATGCTGCCACAGCTGATTCTCCACCGTTTGCAGCAACGCCGGGAGGCCCTTCGCCTGCGCGATCACGGTCGGGAGCACGAGCATGATCGCGCCCGCCACGATCGCGATACCGACCGCGTAGATCAACAGCACGGCGATTGGTCGGTGGCCACGAAACGGCCTCGTACGTTCCATCCAGCCCACGAGCGGGGTCAGGATGAGCGCAACGATTCCTGCGAAAACGAACAGCAGCAGAACATTGAAGATGTGAACGAGAATGAATGCGGCGCCTTCGAAGATCCAGATGAGCGCCAGGATGATCGCGAGCCACACCAACGCTCGTATCGATCGGCTCTCCCAGAGATGGGGCGCCGGCCGGGAGGTCGCGGTGCGCCGCGCCCTGGTTGCAGGCCGACTCGACCCCTGGCGCCGCCGGCCTGCCCCGGTGGACTCGGCGCGCTCAGACGGAGACGTGGTCAAGGTCGAAGCCACGCAACTCCATGGGACGTTGAATGTGGTGGGCGTCGAGGAGTTGCAGGCATCGAATCATCTGGCGCGCCCCGGCAAGATTCATCTCGTATTGGCGGCGCAGCCGTGACACCGCGCGGAGGGCCAGCACGTCGCGAAGCGTGAAACGCCGTCGGTTGTGCGCGCCGGCGGATCGCGTTGGGACCCCCAATTCCTCGTAGAGAATCAGCGTGCGCGGATGACTTCCCAGCATCTCGGGGGCAACGCCGAGGGTGTACAAGGGCTTCTCAAGTTGAACTGCTCGGTTCATCACGCACCTCCTTGGGTGGTGAAGCCCTTCCGGCTTCCTGTGAGATGAGTGGATGGGATCGCATCGGCTTTGCTCCTACACACTATCATACAACCTGATAGCAATGATGTAGCTTAGATGAAGCTTGCGTTCGTACACCGGGGGTGTCGGTGCGATCTTGAGTGATATAGTCGCTATCATGAAAATCGCGTGCCTCGTCATCGCGTAGCCATGCCGGAAGTCAGCCGGAGACAGCCGCTCGCAGCGGTTGCCACACCTCCGTCAGTGCCGTCGACCGAGGCGGCGCTCGTCAGCGTCAACGAGGCTCTCGGACGTTTGATCGCGAAGCTGCTCGACGACGTCCCAACCGACCCACGCGAGACGGTACCGCTTCGAAACCTGCTCCAGACCATGGCGGTCGAAGGCACGCATGTCGTCCCCGACGCGGAATGCGTCATCTCAGTCGTGCCGGCGTCTCGACCGGACGTGTTCCAGGTGGTCGCGGCATCGGGGCCGTGGGCTGAGACCCTCGTCGGCGAGGAATGGCCGTTGCACGAGGGCATGCTCCATGGGCGGGCCATGCTTGGTCGCGTCCCGGTCGAGACCGGCAACGCCCCTGCCGAGAGCGCCGCGCCGGAGGTCTTCGGCGCCCAGATCCGCATCGGCCGGCTGGTGCCCATGTCCACCGGTATCCCCCTTCCCGACGGCCGGGTTGGGATGGGGGTCGTCGGGTTCTGGCGTCCGGTCGGCACGCGTTTTACAGACACCGAACGAGCGATCATGGACCGCTTTACGCGGCTCATCAGCATCATGGTGCTCGGCGACGAAGCGCGGGAGTCGACGCAGCATCTCGTCGAGCGGCTGCGCCTCACCAGCGAGGCAACGAGGGAGCTCTCATCCTCGCTCGACCCGGCACGCGTGGTGCAGGCGATCATCGAGCGGATTGCCGATCTCGTCGACGTGGATCGGATTACGGTCACGAAGTTCCTGCAGGACTCCATCGAGGCGATCGCCGGCTACGACAGGAACCGGGTGGCCGCGAGGATCGGGGCGCGCTGGGATCTGACTGCAGAGCTCCGTGCCGCGATCGATCGCGGTGACCTGGCGTTCGAGGGATTCCACGACGTCTCGGGGATGCCCCCCGACATGCAGGAGCAACTGTCGGATGTCCGGCGGCGCGTGATACTGCCGCTTCGCGCCGGCGGACGGGTGCTCGGCATCCTCGCAGTCAGCCGCCGGTCGGATCAGGCATTCGCGCAGCTCGACCTCGAGAATCTCGAACAGATCGCTCTTTCGGCCGCCCTCGCCCTCCAGAACGCAAGCATGTTCTCGGAGTCGAAAGAGGCGCAGCAGAAGGCGCTCCATGCCCTCCTGAGTGTTTCCGATCATCTCGATGCGACGTCGTCGGACGTCGATCTGTACGCGCGCTTCGCCGGCACGGTTGCGGAGCTCGTCGGAGCCCGGCGCGTCACCCTCTGGCGGCTCAGCACCGACGGAGCGCGCCTCATCCCGGCGGCAGGCGCACACGGTTTGACTCGTGAGCAATTCGAGCAGCTTCGACCGGTGCCCTGCACCCCCAACGGGCTGTCCAGCCGGGATCAAGTCGTCTTCGGTGACGAGGGATTCCGCGGGCACGCGCCGGACCTGGGACTCGATGTCCCGGTCGCGGCGCCAGCGCACTCGATCGCCGACACCATGGCGGTTGCGTGGCGAGCCGGGTCGGTGCGCCTCGGTCTTCTCGCCGCCCACGAGGCTCTCAGACCGGATGGGTTCAGCGACGAGGACTCGTGGACGCTGCAGCTCGCTGCGTTCGCGGGCGGGCTCGTCTGGCAGATCAAGGCCTCGGAGGAGCGCATCCGCCGCCTCGGTGACGCGGAGGCGGAGCGCCTCCACGAGCACATCGAGCGCACCCGATCAATGGAGAAGATGCGCTCCGATTTCCTGAAGCTCGCGTCGCACGAGCTGCGCGGGCCGATCGCCGTGGTGCGTGGCTACTTCTCGATGATGGCGGACAAGTCGCTCGACGCCGAGGCTCTCGAGCGGGCGATGCCGGTCATCGAGCGCAAGCTGAACGACATGAACGCGCTTGTCAACGAGATGCTCGAGACCGCGCGCCTCGATGAGGGCATCACCCGTCTCGAGCGGCAGCCGCAGAGCCTCTCCAACCTCGTCGCCGCCGCCACCTCAGGGATGCAAGCGCAGCTCTCAACCCGCCACCGTCTCGATCTGCAGTTGCCGGCGAGCGATGTGCTGGTCGACGTCGACGCCGGACGTGTGGAGACCATCCTTCGAAACCTCCTCGACAACGCCGTCAAGTTCTCGCCTGACGGTGGTGAGATCAGCTGTCAGGTCACCGTCGCGCGTGGCGGCGCGCGCGTCTCCGTCATCGACCACGGGCTCGGCATCCCGCCCGAGCAGATGCACCGCCTCTTCACGCGATTCAGCAGGCTGGTCACTCCCGAGAACAGTCACATCTCCGGTACCGGACTCGGGCTCTACCTCTCGCGCGAACTCGCGCGCCTCCACGGCGGCGACATCACTGCGCGATCCACGCCCGGAGGCGGCGCGTCCTTCACGCTGACGCTGCCGATCTGCTAGCCCGGGATCGAGCGATCCGCGCCGCTCCAGATCGCAACCGAGTCGGCGTTGAGCATCGGTGTCGCTGCCAGGCCGACGGCATCATCCGACGACAGCAGCAATGCGGCTCCAGTCGCTTCTGGAAGAGGGACGGCCTCCTCTCCCAGATTGCAGGACACGAGCAGATCGGAGTGCGTGTACATCAGCAGGCTCCGAGCGCTGTCGTACCACGCATTGGTGGCCGGACACTCCAAGTTCTCGACGAGGAGCCGAGCTCGCCGGAGCTCGATCAGCTGACGGTACCAATCGAGCATGCGTCCATGGACCCCGTCGCGCATCTCGTCCCACCTGAGAATCGACCGCTCGAAGGTCGCGGGAGCCTGCGGATCGGGCACGGCATCGGGCGGCCATCCGAACGCGCGGAATTCGCGCCGGCGGCCGTTGGTGACAGCCTTGCTCAGATGCGCATCGCCGAGATCGGTGAAGTACTGGAACGGGGTGCTCGCCGCCCACTCCTCCCCCTGGAAGAGCATCGGTACCATCGGCGAGAGCAGCGTCAGGGCCGCTGCCATGCGCGCACGGCCATCGCTCACGAGATGGCAGAGGCGCTCGCCCGCAGCGCGATTGCCGACCTGGTCATGGTTCTGAGAGTAGGTGATGAAGCGCGAGCGCGGGAGATCCCCGGCGTAGCGGCCGACGGTGCGCTTGCGATGTCGTGAGTACTGGCCTGCATAGACGAACGTCTGCAGGAGCGCGGTGCGAACCTCGTCCGGGCTGCCGAAGTCCTCGTAGTAGCCATGCTGCTCTCCTGTGAGCAGCGCGTGCAGGGCATGGTGGAAGTCGTCGCTCCACTGCGCACCAAGCCCGTAGCCGCCGCGTTCGCGGTCGCGCACCAGGCGCGGGTCGTTGCTGTCACTCTCGGCGATTACCCACAGATCACGGCCGAGCTCGGCGGCGAGCTCATCGACTCGCGTCGCGATCGCCTCGAGCACATGCAGCGGTGAGGTATCGATGATCGCGTGCACCGCGTCGAGCCGGAGCCCGTCGAACGAGTACTCGCGCAGCCACATCTCGACGTTATCCAGCACGAAGCGTCGCACCTCGTCGGACTGCTCGCCGTCGTAGTTGAAGGCACTGCCCCACGGTGTCTCGTATCGGGTGGTGAAATAGGGCCCGAACTCGCCGAGGTAGTCGCCCTCCGGACCGACGTGGTTGTAGACCACGTCAAGGACGACGGCGATGCCCCGTGCGTGACACGCGTCGACGAGACGATGCAGGCCACCGGGACCGCCGTAGGCACTGTGCGGCGCGAAGAGATCGACGCCGTCATAGCCCCATCCGCGCCGGCCCGGGAACTCTCCAACCGGCATGAGCTCGATCGCGTTGATACCGAGGTCGATGAGATGGTCGAGCCTCGTGATCGCCGCATCGAAGGTGCCCCGCGCCGTGAAAGTGCCGACATGCAGCTCGTACATGACGGCTTCGCTGATGGGAAAGCCCCGCCAGTGCTGGTGCTCGCGGGTGCGCGGATGGGCGATCAGCCGCGACGGACCGTGAACTCCCGCCGGCTGCGAGCGGGATCGCGGGTCCGGCAAGGCCTCGCTGCCGTCGACGCTGAATGCATAGTCGTCGCCGTCCGCAAGATCCGCATTGCAGGCAAACCAACCTCCGCCGGATTCCTCCATCGGGTCCACCCGATCACCCGCAACGAGGTTGACCGCCTGTGCCGCCGGCGCCCACACGCTGATCCTGCGCATGGTCACGCTCGCTCCAGCAATGCGATCGGCGCCTCGTCGAGCAGCCTGTCGAGCAGCTGTGTTCCGGCGCCGATTTCGCGACCTGTGAGCACATCCCGCCAGCGCCCGGCAGGGACTTGCACGGCCGTGTCACCCCAGCCGTCGCGGAGGAGCAACGGCCAGCGGAAGGCGATCGTCGCGCTGACAGGTTGCCCGCCCTGGGCGGTCCGAGAGAAGCAGATCGCGTGGTCCGACCGAGATCCCGATACCCCCATGCGTCGATATCCAGATCCTCCGCTGAAAGCCTCCGGGTGTCGAGCCCGCAACCCCAGGGCGGCGGCGATCAGTCGCACCTTGGGTCCGCCCTCATCGAGGCGGGACATGAAGCCCCCGCCGTGCTGACCCATGACGTCGCGGAGCAGACTCCGGCGCGCGGCGAAGTCGACCGGGGTGCGATTGTCCGGATCCACCAGCCGCAGGTCCCAGAGCTCCGAGCCCTGGTAGATGTCCGGAATCCCCGGAGCGGTCAGTTTGATCAGGGTTTGCGAGAGCGAGAGCGTCTGCCACCCTGGCGTCATCGACCCGACCACCGAGCGGATCTCCGCATCCGCATCCGGGTCGGCAACCATGGCTCGCACGAAAACCTCGAGGCCTGACTCGTAGCTGTGATCCGGCGCGATCCAGCTGGTCTCCTCCTTCGCCTCACGCGATGCCTTGAGCACGTATGCCCAGGCGCGGTCGCCATCGATCGGATGCGCTGCCACCAGCGTTTGATAGAGGAGGTACTCGGCGCGGCGTGCCGGCGGGATCGGGCCCCGGTGACGCGCCGCGATTGCGTCCAGACGCGAGACGGCGGCGCGCCACCGCTCGGGCATCTCCGAGAGCAACCCGACGCGCAGGCGCGCGTCCTCGGAACGTTTCGTGTCGTGCGTGGTCGTCGCCAGCATGGTCAGTGGGTGTGCCGCCGCGGTCTCGATGCAGGTGGCGTGAAACTCGTCGAGGTCGGCGCTGCGCGCCGGGTCGGAGCCGACCTCGTTGAGGGCGACGAGCGGCACGAACCGGTAGAAGGCGGTGTCCTCGACACCCTTTGCCATCACCGCGCCGGCGACCTGCTGGAAGCGCTCGCGCAGTTCCCGGCCCGCCGGGGAGCCGCCGCCCTGCCCACGGAGCACTGCGAGAACATCTGCGAGGCGATGGTCGTCGCAGCGGCCGGAACGGCGCGCGCGGTCCTCGGCGATGCCGATCGCGCGCTCGTCGTCGGCGCTCAGGCGATCGTCGGCTCGCGGGTAGATCCGATATCGCGGCATCCCGGCAACGAGTTCAACGAGCTCCGCGTCTGCGCCGGCGATCCCAGCCTGCTCGGCCACACGGGTGAGCCGGCTGAGCTCGGCGGTCAGGAGGTCTTCGAACACCAGCACTCGGGCTCGATGCGAGTTGGTCTCGAAGTCGTCGGCGTCGCCGGTGAACCGGTGGTAGCACTCGACGATCGCCGGAAGGCCGCTGGGATCCACCATCAGCGCCGTCATCAGTGCGCCGAATTCGTACCCGGTCGTTCCGTCGACGGGCCACCCCTCGGGCAGCTGCTCGCCCCTCGCGAGGATCTTCTCGGCGATGAGCCATGTGCCTGCAGCATCTCTTCGCACGCGCGTGGCGAAGGCGGCTGGATCGCGGAGCCCGTCGATGTGGTCGACGCGAAGGCCGTCGACGGTACCGTCGGCCACCAGCTCGAGCGCACGGGTCATCACGCGGTCGTACACCACGTCGTCCTCGACCCGCACCCCGGCAAGCGACGTGACATCGAAGAAGCGACGGTAGTTGAGATGGGCGGCCCCCGTCGTCGAGTCCTCCAGGATGTAGTGCTGGGCCTCGAGCATCTCCAGAGTTGCCGGCCCTGCGGCTGTGGCGGTGCCGGCTGCCAGCGGAAACGTGCTGCCTGCGCAGAGCAGCTCGAACTCACCCTCCGTGCCCTTGACGACCTCCAATTGGCCACTCGCAAGCAGTTCCGCGCGAGGAGATCCGAGCACGGGAAGGAGCACCCGCTGCTCCACTGTCGGCGCATCCCAGTCGATATCGAAGCATCCTGCGTACTCGCTCTCGCGGCCGGCTCGGAGGACGTCCCACCACCAGGTGTTCGCGCGGTCGGCGATGCACATGTGATTCGGGACGACATCGAGGAGCTGCCCCATCTTCGCGTTGCGGAGCGCCCGGTCGAGCCGGCGAAGCCCGGCGTCGCCTCCGAGCTCCCGGCTGACCCGCCCGGGGTCGACGACGTCGTAGCCGTGCGGACTGTGCGCCGCAGCCTGCATGTACGGCGAGCAGTAGAGGTGCGAAACCCCCAACTCCTGGAGATACGGCACGATTGCCGCCGCGGCGTCGAAGTCGAACTCCTCGCGCAACTGCACCCGATAGGTGGCGCGAAGATCGCTCCTCACCGTCGCCGCCCGCGGACGAGGAACTTCTGTAGTATCAGCAGCGATATCAACATGTATGAAGGCGATTCTATCAATTTTTCCGAACGGTGCCACCCAGGTACGCCATCATTGAACCGCGATGACCCCTCCTAGACGGCGCTTGGGCACTCATCCGGCGCCACGCCATCAGGCGTGGCCGGGCAGTGAGGCGCCGCTCGGCGCAACCTGGGACGGCGAAGGCACGAACTTCGCGGTCTATTCGGCATCTGCTGAGGCGGTCGAGGTCGTGCTCTTCTCCGATGACGGTGCGGAGACCGCCGTCCACGAACTCCAGGAGCGAACCGACCTGGTGTGGCATGGGTACGTCGACCAGGTGCGGCCGGGGCAGCGCTACGGCCTGCGAGTCCACGGGCCGTACGATCCGCTCCACGGCCTTCGTCACAACCCTCGCAAGCTGCTCCTCGATCCCTATGCGCTCGCGATCTCGGGCCGCTTCGAGCAGGGACCCGCGCTGTTCGGCTACTCCTTCGACGGCGACGACCTCGACCCCAGCGACCTCGACTCCGCGGCTGCGATGCCGAAGGGCGTTGTCGTCGACCGAAGCTTTCCGTGGGGCGACGATCGCCGTCCGGACACCGCCTGGGCTGACACGGTCATCTACGAGCTGCACGTGAAGGGTTTCACGATGCGCAATCCCGACATCCCCGACGACCTCCGGGGCACCTACGCTGGACTTGCACATCCGAGCTCTCTCGAGTACCTCCAGCGACTCGGCGTCACCGCGGTCGAGCTGATGCCGGTGCACCACTTCCTCGACGCGGGTCACCTCGTCGACCGCGGGCTCGTGAACTACTGGGGATACGACTCTGTCGGCTACTTCTCGCCGGAGAGCCGTTACTCCGCAGGCGGGGGCAACGGCGACCAGGTCCGCGAGTTCAAGGCGATGGTCCGCGCCCTCCACGCCGCCGGACTGGAGGTGATCCTCGATGTCGTGTACAACCACACCGGCGAGGGCAATCATCTGGGGCCGACACTGAGCTTTCGGGGCATCGACAACCCGTCCTACTACCGTCTGGTCGAGGATGAGCCGCGTTTCTACTTCGATGTGACCGGCACCGGCAACAGCCTCAATGTCAGCAGCCCGATCACCCTTCAGCTGATCACCGACAGCCTCCGCTACTGGGTCACGGAGATGCACGTCGACGGGTTCAGGTTCGACCTCGCGGCCGCCCTGGCACGTCAGTTCTACGACGTCGACCGGCTCTCCGCGTTCTTCGACATCATTCACCAGGACCCTGTGCTCTCCCGCGTGAAGCTCGTTGCCGAACCGTGGGACGTCGGCGAGGGCGGGTATCACGTCGGCAACTTCCCGGTGCGCTGGGCGGAGTGGAACGGCGCCTATCGCGACACGGTCCGTGACTTCTGGCGAGGTGAGGCCGGTGGTGTCCGCGACATCGCCAACTGCCTCACCGGCTCGAGCAGCCTCTACGAGTGGGACGGCCGGCAGCCCTGGGCGAGCATCAACTTCGTCACTGCGCACGATGGCTTCACGCTTCGCGACCTGGTCACGTACCACGAGAAGCACAACGAAGCCAACGGCGAGGGCAACGACGACGGTGCCAACGACAATCGCTCGTGGAATTGCGGCGTCGAAGGTGAGACCGATGATCCCGAGATCACTGCCCTGCGCGACCGCCAGCGCCGCAATCTGATCGCGACCGTGCTGCTCTCGCAGGGCTGCCCGATGATCTGCGGCGGCGACGAGATCGGGCGCACCCAGCGAGGCAACAACAATGCGTATTGCCAGGACAACGAGCTGTCCTGGCTCGACTGGACCGGTGTCGATGCAGTGATGCTCGGTTTCGTGCAGCGCGTTGTCGCCTTTCGTCGCGAGCAGCCGGTGCTGCGGCGCAAGCGCTTCTTCTCGGGCGAGGCAACGAGGCGTTCAGGAAGGAAGGACATCGTCTGGCTGCTGCCCAACGGCAACGAATTCACCGACGCGGACTGGGACAATGACGGCGAGCGTTCCATTGGGATGATCCTCAACGGTGAGGAGATCCCCGACAGGGATCCGCGCGGTCATCGCATCGTCGGCGATTCGCTGATGATCCTGCTCCATAGCGGTGACGTTCCGATCACCTGGACGATGCCGTCCGGATGGCGGGGTGGATGGACGTTGGTCATGGATACCGACGACCCCGAGGGGCGGCGCGGAACCAGCGTGCATCACGCCGGCGACGAGGTTCGATTGCAACCACGTTCGATGATCGTGCTCGATCACCCGGTCGACGCCGCACGCGTACACACTGCCGGGTCCGCACGCTCCTGACGGTCATTCGCCGACGACCACCGGCTGCCCGGGCACCCCGCCCTGCAACAGCGTGGCCAGGGAGCTCGCCCAAGCGGCCCGGCGAGAAGGGCTCGGTGCTGCGCAGGATGTCGTCGAGCCTCCACCAGCGAAAGGTCCTGACCACCTCTAGTCTCCTCCATCACCTCGCGCACCAGCGCGGCCTCGAATGGCTCGCCGTCTTCAAGCGCTCCGCCGGGCGCGTACCACCATGCGTCACGGTCGGCGAGATCTGCGCGACAGAGGAGGACCCGCTGTTCGGCATCGACGATGAGGGCGCGCGCGGCTCGACGGATCGGAGGCGTGGCGGTCGAGTTCACTGCGGCGTGGTCGCGATGCCGAGGAACTCGGTGAATTGCGCGGCACCGAGCGGCGTGATGAGCAACCCCCGTCCCGAGCGACGCCGTCGCACCCACCCGGCGCGCAGCACGGACTGACACAGTGCAGCGCCGAGCGCGCCCGCAAGATGCGGGCGTCGTTCCGTCCAGTCAAGACATGCGCGCGCGAAGTTGCGTCGCTGCGCGCGCGCCGCGCACCTCGATCCTTCGCCCCTCGACCAGCACCGCCAGGTGTCCGCTCGCGGTTGAGGGTTTGACCGACGCGGCCGCCGCGAGCTCGCTCGCAGATGCCGTGCCGCCGTCCAGGAGGGCCTCGAGCATGGCGGCGCGAGCCGGGCTGCTCAGCAGCCTTCCGACGGCGGCGAAGTCTGTTCCCATCGCCCGAAACGGTACCGCCTCAATAGTTCGGTCGTCACCGAAGTGTTCAGCGGATAGGCTTGCGCGGTGACACGCGACCCCGCCGGCCGAGACGTGTCACTCGGCGAACGCCGCCTTGCACTGGGAGCGGCGATCGCGACGGTGGTTCTCTGGGCATCCGCGTTCGTCGGGATTCGAGCAGCTGGCCGAGTGCTCTCGCCTGGCTCGCTTGCGCTGGCGCGGCTGCTCGTTGGCACCGTTGCGCTCGGCGTCCTCGTCGCTATTCGCCGACAGCCGCTGCCACGACGCGCCGACATTCCCGGGCTGATCGCCTGTGGGGTGCTCTGGTTCGGTGCCTACAACCTGCTGCTCAACCAGGCGGAGCGGACCGTCGGCGCGGGCACGGCCGCCATGCTGGTGAACACCGGCCCCGTGTTCATCGCGATCCTCAGCGGGCTGTTTCTCCGCGAGGGCTTCCCGAGGCGTCTCGTGGCCGGGTGCTTCATTGGCTTCGCGGGAGCAGCAACGATCGGATTCGCGACATCGTCGAGCGGGTTCCAGGCTGGAGTCGGCGCGGTGCTCTGTATTGCCGCCGCAGTCGTCTACGCGGGAGGCGTCACCGCCGAGAAGCCGCTGCTCGCGCGCAACTCGGCGCTGACGGTCACCTGGCTCGCGTGCAGCATCGGTACGCTCGTATGCCTGCCGTTCGGACCCCAGCTCGTCCATGACCTGGGCCGGGCGGACCTCGGCGCGATCGCCTGGGCCGTGTACCTTGGCCTCTTCCCCACCGCGGTCGGATTCAGCTTCTGGGCGTATGCGCTGGCGCGGACGAGTAGCGGGCGCATGGGGGCGATGGGATATCTCGTTCCGCCAGTGGCAGTCCTGATGGGCTGGGTGATCCTCGGTGATGTGCCGCCACTCCTCGCCCTTGCCGGAGGGCTGCTCTGTCTGGTCGGGGTCGCCGTGACTCGCGGCGCCGGGCTACCGAGGCGGCTCACCGTTCGTCGAAGGACCGTCGTCTGAAGTCGGACTTCCCCGTTTTATGTCATGTATAGTTGACATATGTCCTACTCGACATCGACGCCCAATGCTGATGCCGCCGTGGCTACGGTCCTGAGCCTGCTCAACGGGCTTCCGACCGGCGACCGGCTGGTGGCGCTCCGCTCCGTCGCCGTCTTGCTCGGGTCGCGGCGAGCGTCGACGGTCCTCGCCGCTCGCGCGGAGGGCATGAGCTGGCAGGACATCGCCGATCGCCTCGGCATGTCCCGTCAGTCGGTGTGGAACCGGTACGCCGCCGAGGATCACGACCCGCCTGCACCCGCACGCGGCCGCCGGCCACGCGTGCGCGCTGCCACGCACACCTTCTCGAATTGCGCCGCCTACAAGGCGGTCACCACGCGCCAGTGATCAGGAGAACCCACATGGTCAACACCGTTGACGACGCAACCTTCGACCGTGAAGTCCTTGCATCTGAGACACCCGTGCTCGTCGAGTTCGGTGCGGCATGGTGCCCGCCGTGTCGCATGCTGGCCCCCATCCTCGACGAGGTCGCCGTGGAACGCTCCCGCAGCGTGCGGGTTGTCACCGTCGACGTCGACGCCAACCCCGTGACCCAGGGGCGGTATGGCGTGATGTCCCTCCCGACGCTCCTGCTGTTCCTCGGGGGTAAGCCGGCGCGTCAGGTGATCGGATTCATGTCCAAGGGACGGCTCCTCGCCTTCATCGATGAGGCCTTGGAGCTGGCCGCCTAAGGCTCTCGGCCGGTCGCGTCACCGGACCCGCCTTGGCGGCGACGTCGAAGACGTCCCACATCGCAGCGTAGCGCCCATGCGTCGCAAGCAGCTCGTCGTGGGTGCCGGCTTCGACCACCTGCCCGTTGTGCAGCACGACGATACGGTCAGCCGCCTTCGCGGTCTGGAGCCGGTGGGCGATCACCACCGTGGTGCGACCCTGGGACACCTCCTGCATTGCCGCAGCAACGCGCGCCTCGGTGACCAGGTCGAGGTTCGAGGTGGCCTCGTCGAGCAGGAGGAGCACCGGGTCGACCAGCTCAGCCCGAGCGAGCGCGATGAGCTGTCGCTGACCCGATGAGAGTGACCGTCCGCGCTCGGTCAATTCGTGGTGATACCCGCCGGTGAGGCGGGCGATGAACTCATGCGCGCCGACGGCCCGGGCCGCCGCTTCCACCTCGGCATCGGCCGCCTCCGGGCGGCCGTATGCGATGTTGTCGCGGATCGTGCCCGAGAACAGGAACGCTTCCTGGGGGACATATCCCAGCTGGTCGCGGAAGCCGCGCACGCCGATCCGGCGCAGGTCGTGGCCGTCGACGTTGACGCTTCCCTCGTCGGGATCGTAGAAGCGTGCGAGCAGCTTCATCACCGTCGATTTCCCCGCACCGGTCTCGCCGACCAGTGCCACCGTCTCGCCTGCCTCGATGGCCAGGTCGATGCCGCGCAGCGCCTCAGGTGGCTTGCGCCACGCAGCGTCCCTGGTCTGGAGCAGCCGCGGATCCTGAGGACCGCGCCGGTCGACCGGGCGCGCTCCTTCGAAGCCCGGCCGGCTGACCGGCACCGGGTACGAGAAGCGGACGTGGCTCAGGCCGACGTCGCCATGGAGGCGGCCCGTCTCCTCGGGATCGGATGGGTCCGGGGTGAGCGACTCGAGTTGCATCAGCTCGGCGATGCGACCGACTGACACGCGCGTCTGCTGCCACGCGTCGAACACCTGCGACAACTGCTGGATCGGCGAGAAGAAGAGGTCGATGTAGAGCAGGAACGCGATCAGCGCACCCGAGGTGAGGTGCCCGGTTTCGATCAGCCGCGCGCCGACGCCGAGCACGATGGCATCCGCCACCGCAGCCATGAATTGCACGAACGGAAAGTACGTGGCGACCAGTCGTTGCGCCGCGACACGGGTGTCGAGATACGAGCGCCCCAGGCGGTGAAACTGGGACATCGCGGCGCCCTCGTGGACGAAGGCCTGCGACTCGCGTACGCCCGAAAGGCTTTCCTGGAAGTCCGCGTTGACGATGGCGATCCGCTCGCGCGACATGCTGTACAGGCGCGCCGCCTTCTGACGGAACACAACCGTCGCCACCGCGAGCGGGATGGCGACCGACAGCGTGCAGAGTCCGAGCTCGGCGTTGATCACCACCAGCGCCACACCGACGCCGACGAACGTGACCACCGAGACCAGCGCGGAGAGCAGCCCATTCTCGATCAGCGACTCGAACTGGTCGACGTCGGTGGTCATCCGGGTCATGATTCGACCGGCCATCTCGCGCTCGTAGTAGTCGAGCGAAAGCCGCTGCAACTGCGCCCAGATTCGAATGCGCAGCGAGAGCATGATTCGCTGCGCGGTCCTCCCTGTGACGAACGTTTCGCCGATCTCGTCGATCAGATCGACAAGCGTGACCACGAGAAAGACGCCCGCCGCGGCGAAGAGGACCACCGACGAGCCCTTCGCCACACCGTTGTCGAGACCGGTCTTCACGAGCACGGGTCCGGCGAGGGTCATCAAGCCATCGATGACGACAAACACGAGCCCGAGGAGCAGGGGCCGGTGGAACTCGCGCAGCAGGCGGAACAGGCTGAAGTGCTTGTCGGGACGCGACTCGCGCTCGAGGTCGACCTCCGCGACATCACGGATCGGGCGGAGACGTGCGACGCGCGCGAGCAATTCTGGGGTTGCAGCAAGGTTGAGGCGCCAGCCGGAACCACCGCCGCCGAGCCCGGGCCCCAGTGACGGGGCACCGACGCTGCGACCAGCGCCGCGATTGCCGGACCGCTGCCGATCGCCGGCCCACGCCGCCGCCGTGATGCCATCCGCTCCGACGGACGACGCCATGGTGGCGAGGGCCTCGATCGAGTCGCCGATCTCGGCTGGGTCGAGCTCCTCGAGCCCGGACACCAGCGTTCTGTACATCGCGCTTCGAGTGACTAGCTCGTCGTGTGTCCCGGATTCGACCACGATGCCGCCGTCGAGCACGACGATTCGGTCGGCGAGATGCAGGGTCGACTGCCGGTGGGCGATCAGCAGCGTCGTTCGACCGGCCATGACTCCGCGCAACGCGCCGTGGACAGCAGCCTCGATGCGCGCGTCAATCGCGCTGGTGGCGTCGTCGAGGATGAGGATCCGTGGGTCGTAGAGGATCGCGCGCGCGAGGGCGATCCTTTGACGCTGACCGCCGGAGAGGGTCAGCCCACGCTCCCCGATGGCAGTGTCATACCCGCGCGGGAGCTCCTCGATAAACTCGTGCGCCTGAGCTGCACGGGCGGCCGCCTCGATCTGTTCGTCGGTCGCGTCCGGCCGTCCGTACGCGATGTTCGCGCGAACGGAGTCCGAGAAGAGGAAGCTGTCCTCGAAGACGACGCCAACCTGGCGTCGGAGCGAGTGCAGCGTGACCGTGCGCACATCGAGACCGTCCACGAGGACCGCTCCCTCCGATGGGTCGTAGAAACGCGGGATGAGCATCGCCAGGGTCGACTTGCCGCTGCCGCTCGGGCCGACGATGGCGACGCGCTCGCCCGGCGCGATGTGGAGCTCGACCCCGTTGAGCACCGGGTCACCGTCGTCGTACGCGAAGTGCACGTTCGAGAAGCGGATGTCACCCCGGAGCTCCGGAAGTTCGATCGCATCAGGTGCGTCGCTGATGGCCGCGGGCAGGTCGAGGAGCTGGAAGATGCGCTCAAGTCCGGCACGAGCCTGCTGGCCGATGGTCAGGACACCGGCAAGCTGACGGGCCGGCGCCATCAGCTGGGTGGCGTACGTCGAGAACGCCAGGAAGGTGCCGAGCGTGATGTTGTGATGGAGGGCCAGCCAGCCGCCGAGGGCCAGGATGGCCACCTGGGCGAACAGCGGGATCGCCTCGAGAAGTGGCTGATAGCGTGACTGCAGACGAACCGCGCGCATCTGCGACCCGTATACGGACTTGGCCGCGGCGGCCACCCGCTCGACCTCGCGGTGCTCCTGGGCGAACGCCTTGACAACGCGCACGCCGTTGAGGTCCTCGTCGACGATCTGCACCAGCTCACCCTCGCGCTGCTGCCCGTCCCAGGTTGCCGGGAACACGCGCCAGCGCATCCGGTAGGACACGATCAGCAGGCTCGGCGCGACCACCACGCTCACCAGTGCCAGCAGCGGGGAGAGGTAGAGCATCACCCCGAGCGACAGCAGGAGCAGCAGGACGTTGCTGCTCATGATCGGGAAGAAGCTCAGGAGCCCCTGGACCAGCGTCGAGTCAGAGTTCGCGCGGGCGACCAGCTGCCCAGTCGGCATTCGTCCCAGGTTGTCGAAGTCGAGCTTCTGGAGATGGTCGTGCATGTCGTTGCGCAGGTCGTACTGCACCTCGAGTCCGACGCGGCCACCCCGGTAGCGGCGGATATAGGCGAAGCCGAAGCTCGCTGCGGCGAGCCCGACAAGAAGGAGAAGCCAGGGCCACAGCGCCGAGGTCCTGGTGAGGATGACCCCGTCGACGATCTCGCGTGCGACGAGCGGGACCGCCGTCTGACACACGCTCCCGAGCACCGCTGCACCCACCGACAGCACGACATCCCGGCGGTGCCGGAGCATGTAGCCCCAGAGACGCCGGACCCACCCGGGCTTGACGGGAGCGTCGCTCAACCGCGTTCGCTGATCGTTCGTAGATCCTCAGTCAGAAGAACGGACGGCGTCAGCGTAGCGCGAGTTGGCTGGAGGGCCGCTCGCTACGAGGCGGCGGTCGAGACCGACGGGCTGACCCGTCGACGGATCGCCTCGAGGATCCGGACGGCAAGCTCGGGGCTGTCCTTGACCGTCACCCGGTACATGCCAGTTTCATTGATACGCGGCTCGATACGAATCACGCGAAGACCCGCATCCTGCAGCGCGGCCAGCATGCGCGCGACGCCACCCTGGCGGTGCTGCGTTGTCTCCATGATGTCGCTGTCCCTGACGTCGATCGCAAGCATTGCTCATCCCCTGTCGCCGGTGGATTAGGCAGCCATCATGGATGCGGCATCCTGTCGACTCCGTGAGCAACCTGTCTCAGACGGATTCCACATGTCCTTCGGATCCGTGGTGATCGATAGACGGGAGGCTGAGCGTGGGAGGACCGGATGTCGAACTCATCGCCGGCTTCTTCATCGTGGGGACCTTCTGACCGGGTTCCGGTGCGGAACCGTGTTCACGCATCCTGCCGCCAGGTGTTCCAGAGCTCCGCGTACGCGCCACCCGCACGGATCAGGTCGGCATGCGTTCCGTGCTCGCTGATGCGGCCGTCCTCGACAACGACCACCATCTCCGCGTCATGCGCCGCGTGGAGGCGATGCGAGATCGCGATGACCGTCCTGCCTTCAAGCAGCACCGCGACTGAACGCTCCAGATGACGAGCCGCGCGAGAGTCGAGCAGCGATGTCGCCTCGTCGAGCACCAGCGTGTGCGGGTCCGCGAGCAGGAGGCGCGCGACTGCGATCTGCTGGGCGAGCCCGGGGCTGATCGATGCGCCACCGGAACCGATGATGGTGTCCAATCCGGCGGGGAGCCTGAGCACCGCCGGCATTGCATCCACGGTTTCCAGCACTGCCAGCAGCTGGTCGTCGCCGGCGTCGGGACGCGCGAGGCGGAGATTGTCGCGCAGCGAGCAGGCAAACAGGTGATGCTCCTGGGTGACCAGGGCAACCTCGCGTCGCAACCGATCCGGCGGCAGCAGGTGCGGCTC
>OBLT010000924.1_pt1 | contig 19070 bp, 9 predicted proteins | sample 1518721 | NCBI WGS metagenome assembly OBLT01 (sample SAMEA3539307, study PRJEB22396) | soil metagenome | biome: tundra; feature: field; material: soil | place: USA | collected 2010-05 | depth 0.15 m | reverse complement strand
CCGGCAACATCTACGTCGCGTCGGCCAACCAGGGCCGCGTCCAGGTGTTCTCCGAGTCGGTGCCGCTCCCGTCGGGTGACACAACGCCGCCGACGGTGACGCTGACATCACCGACCTCCAAGCAGATCGTGCCCGCGTCGACGGTGACGATCACCGGCTCGGCGACCGACAACGTCGGGCTCGGTGACCTCGAGGTCGCCATCCACAACGCGACCACGAACCTCTGGTGGGACGGCAGCCATTCCAACTGGACGAAGACCAAGACGTGGAACTACGCCGCGCCGATTTGCAGCAGCCTCACCTCGTGCACCTTCAGCCTTGGGTTCGTTGGCGAAACGTTCGGGAGCAAGTACACGACCCAGGTCCGGGCGCTTGACACGACTGGCAACATCGCGATGACCGCGCTGGTGGCCTTCAGCGTCGCAACCTCCTAAGGGAGAGAGGCTGGCGCATCCCCCGAAGGGACGCGCCAGCCTTCGTCCTGCAGTGTCAGGCGGCCTTGACCGAGAGCTTCGCCTTCCGGGACGCCCGCTCAGGACGTCGTCAGGATGACCACCCGGTCGTTCCAGATGTCCGTGAGGAAGACGGTGTTGCCGGCGAAGGCAAGCGCAAACGGGTAGATGACCGAGTCGCTGGCCGTGGCTGGGATTCCCATGCTCAACGCGGTTGCGCTGAAGACGAGATTCCCCGCGGTGTCAACAGAGACGATGCGGTGGTTGCCGGTGTCGGACACCCAGATGGTGCCGTCAGGAGCCACGGTGACTCCCCATGGGGCCTTGAACGGGAGTTGCGTTCCCGTCCCGACCGGGGTCGAGATGACCGTCCATACCCCAGCCGGCGAACGGCTCTGGATGCGATCGTTGCGCGTATCGGCGACCCAGACGGTGCCATCTGCTGCGACCGCAATGCCGGTTGGGTTGTTGAGGTCACCTGCGGGTGCCGCCGAGCCGATGCCCTTCTTCCCGTATGTCGCCAGCCAGGTCGCGCTCGTATCGCCGGACGACATCGCGAAGGCCTCGACGCGGTCATTGCCGGAGTCGTCGACGTAGAGCGTTCCGTCAGGCGCGAACGCGATCCCCTGCGGTAGATGCAACTGACCGTTGGCCGATCCATTCGTGCCGAACATGAGGATCGCTGCTCCGGCCGGCGAGAACACCTCCACCTGATTGCTCTCACGGTTGGCGACGAAGATGTCGCCCGTCCCCGGCTGGATCGCAGCGCTCCAGGCGAAGTTGATGGCGCCCTTCTGTGACGGGTTCCCGCGGAAGCCGAAGCTTTGCGCATTGGTGCCATCCGGGTTCATGTACTCGATGCGCTGATTCCAGTAGTCGACGATGTAGACCTGTCCGTTGGCGGCGACCTGGACGCCCCGGGGCGCGTTCACGCCAGGCAGTGGCGGACCCGTCCCGAAGAGGTTGCGCGCCGGTGTGGCGGCGCTGGACGTGAAGCTCAGCTCATGGAGGCCGAAGCCCCACTCGTCGGTCACCAAGAGATGGTTGTCTGACGTGGCCGTCAGTCCACGTGGACCGACGAATTGGCCTTCCCCGGTTCCCGACGCAATCGTGTACGCGAAGGTTGCGCCCGTGTCGTCACCGCCGCTGGAGAGGAGAGTGAATGCCTCCACACGCTTGCCGCCGGAGTCGGTGACGAACGCCAGCGTGCCATCGGCGCTGATCGACACGCCTCGAGGGTCATTGGTGAATTGCCCGTCGCCGGTGCCCTGGCTCCCGAACGTGAACAGCAGTGCACCGGCCCTGTTGAAGACATCACATTCGTGGTTGCGCGCGTTGATGACGAAGACGTCGCCGTTGGGCGAGACGGTCACCTGCCGGGGTTGATTCAGCGTTTTCCCTGCGTTGAACTGACTGATGTAGTTGCCGGCAAGATCCGACCGCTCCACGCGTCCCGCTCCATCGACCGCGTAGACCCATCCGTTCACCGAGTCGACGGCCACGCCGTACACCTGGCTGAACTGCTCGTCACCCGTCCCCTTGCTGCCGAACTGCGAGACGAATGTGAAGGCCGACGACGGACTGGTCGCGCAGGCGGAGTCGGAGAACGAGAAGATCTCGACGCGATTGTGCGGCGTGTCGGCGACGTAGAGTTGCGCGGTGACAGGGTCGTAGAACAGCGCACGCGCGTCGCCGAACTGGCCGGGTCCGCTGCCCTGTTGCCCGCCCACCTGGCAATCGATGTTGCCGGTGGTCCGGTTCACGGCTGCGACGCGGTACTCGCCCGCGTCCAGAACGAAGTAGTACTGCGCGTCGACCGCGACATCCACCGGGTACATCGCCGCGAATCCCGGCCCCGCCAGTGTACCGGCATACGCCGGTTGCGCGAGAGAGGTCGACAGCCCCGTGGTGTCGCCGAGGAGTCGGTTCGAGGATCTTCCCGTGAGGGTGGGCGCCCGCGACGTGGCGAAGGTCGAACTCGTGTGGCCGGCGGGCACGAGCGCGGCGGCAACAGCGACCGCGCCGAGTGTCAGTGCCGAGAGCGGCCTGACGAGGCGCATCAGCGCTGTGTCCTCGGCTCAGAACCTGGAGGCGGGTGAAACGCGCGTGCGTGTGGGTGGTGCATTCGTCTGACGTCGCTCCATGGGTTGCGGGTCGATGGCGAGGCTACCGATCGATTCACCGCCGAGAGGCCTTGTCGTGGTTATGCGACCGTTTCGTGTCAGTGCGGCCATGGTCCCAAGGACCGGGTCTTCAGGCACCAAGTAACGGTGCTTCCACGCCGCGCTCGATACGGGTTGCGGCGCGCCGTCAAGTACGCGAGTCGGCCTGGAATCGGCGTTTCGCAGCACGAGCGGCTGTGTCGCTTAGCGGACCAACCCTGGTCACTACCGAACCGGTTCGTGACTATTTGGTCACTTTGAAGCAACTGCGTCGTATCAGAGTGGGGCCCAGCCACCAACACACAGCTGGGAATTCAACGCATGCGCCACACCACCTTCTCGCTCACCGTCATTGCGGCGTGTGCCACCGGCGCCGCAACGATCGCCGCCCTTGCGCTCAACGTCTCGGCATCTCCGTCGGTTGTCTCGACTGCTGTTCCGCACGCCGTGACGCAGCACGTCAAGAGCATCGCCCACAAGGCGTCGCCGACGAAGCCCTCGAGCACGAGATCGCACAAGCCGGCGACGGGCACGCCCAAGACCAGTCAGCTCAAGCCGCTGCTCACGGGATTGCTGAACCGCCAAGGAGTTCCGCTGGCGGCATACCGCACCGCTGAGGGCGGCTACGTCATCCAGGGAACCCACGACGCCCAGGGCAAGCCGGACGTCGGTGATATCACGTGGTCGGAGCTGCAGCTCACCCCGGGCGGACCGATCACTGCAAACAACCCCATCGACAGGGCGATTGCAGACGTCCGCGCCTGGAACAGCGCCAACCCGACCCATCCGGAGGGGCTCAAGCTCAGGGTCGAGGCCGGGATCCACTCACCGGCCTGGGCACTCAACCTCGGTGGCCAGTGCTACACGGTCACCGACCCGACCTCCGGCACCTCGGGCTGCTGCCCGCGTTTCTGGACTGCGCAGTTCAGTGCCGCGTACTACCAATTCGAGGCTGAGATGGCGGCGAAATACGACAGCGTTCCCGAGATCAGGGAAGTCGTCATGGCCAAGAACACCACCGTCTACAACGAATCGCTGATCCGTCAGATTCAGAGCCCGTCGACCGTCATCGCCCTGCAACGCGCCGGGTACTCGACCCCCGTCGATGAGCAGCAGCAGATCCAGGACATCGCCCTGCTCGGCAGCTACTGGAAGCACACGCACGTTGCATTCGCCTTCAACCCCTACCAGACGGCCAACCCGATCAGCGAGGACGAGGCGTTCACACAGCAGCTCATCACCTCTGGCCGCAAGGCGCTGGGAACGCAACTGGTCCTTGAGAACAACAGCCTCCGCCAGTCGTTCGTCAGCGGCCACGGGACCTACCAGACGATGTACGCCTTCATGTATCAGATGGGCGCACCGATCGGTTTTCAGACGGCGACCCTCGCCAAGGTGGGCTCGATCCAAGCGGTCGTGACCTACGCCGTCTCGATGCAGGCCTCGAGCATCGAGCTGCCCACCGGGTATATGGGCCAGTTCACGCCGACACAGCTCATGGCCTTGGGGCGGCCAGTCGTCTAGCTGCCCCGGGCTGGCGCCGCGTCGTCGTTCGTTGACCGGTCACCTGGTGCTCGGGCAATTCGGCGCGGGCTGACGAGCCTGACGCGGACAGCGCCTCATCACAACTCAAGCCTCTGTGTCGGCATTTAGTGACGGGCCGACAACCGGGATGTAACGCCCCGGTGCCCACAGTGAAACGCGGGTCACCCAGCACTGGCAACCACTCAACAGGAACCTGAAAAATGTCCCATCCCCGCGCTCGATACTCACTGGGATCCGCAGGTGCCGCCCTCGCGGCGCTGGCGATCCTCGGCCCCGCCAGCGTCGGCGCCACCCATAGCGTGAACCTGGCAGCCGCGACCGCTGCAATCAGAGCCCTTGCCACCCCGGCGCCGGTGACGCACGCGAGAACCGCGGCCAAGCCCCAGGGCGCCGCGACGGTGAGGGGTCACAGCCCCCTGACAGCGTCTGGAGGCGCCGCGGGCACCACCAGCACGATCGGCCTGTGGGCGGCAGACTGGGGCGGCGCCGCCTCCAAGCGCACCGCCGCCGGCTGGCAGGCAGCGGCCACCAACGACTCGGTGCTCATCGGCGGGGCGGGTGTCTACAAGAAGTGGATCCCGCAGCTGAAGGCATGGAACCCGAGTGTCACCATCCTCGAGTACAACCTCGGTCCATACCTCCAGAAGGGCAGCGCCAACTACAGCACGGTCCTCGCGAGTGACCCGAGCTGGTTCGCGCACGACAGCCATGGCAACCTGATCAACCTGCCGATGTTCCCGGGCAACTACCTCATGGACCCCGGTAACGCCGGCTACCGCGCGTGGCACGCGTCCCAGCTCGCCGCGTCGGTGGCGCAGTACGGCTTCGATGGCGCGATGGATGACTCGATGGGCGCCGGCCCAATCGGCCACTATGCGAGCGCCCCGCCGGTCGATCCCACGACCAAGGCCCCCTACACGGCCACCTCGTGGCTCAACACCCAGGTCCTGATGCTCAACACTGACAAGGCCGCGCTCAACGGCAAGTACCTTGCTTTCAACGGCCTGGTGAGCGGCCCGATGTTCGTGCGTGAGTCGTCGATCCTGTCGACCTCCAACGCGGATGCCGGTGTGAGCGAGCTCTTCCTGCGTCAGCCGACCGCCCCCGTGACGTCGTACCCGACTGCGACGACGCTCAGCGATTCGCTGACGATGATGTCCGACATGGCCGCGCATGGAAAGACCTTCCTCGGGTGGACCAAGGTGTGGTCGACCGGTACCAGCGCGCAGATCAGCCAGTGGGAGCAGTTCGCGGTGGGCGTGTACCTCCTCGGGCAGCAGAGCGGATCGATGCTCGACTTCATGCCCTCACACAGCGCCGACAACACCGCCGTGTCGTATTCCAATCTCGATTCGAACATGGGAGCGCCACTCGGTGCCTACACGGTCAACGGGAGTGTCTACAGCCGCACGTTCCAGAATGGCACGGTGACGGTCAACCTCTCGACCACCTACGCGACCATCCAGATGCACGCGTAACCCACGCTGTAGATAACGACACACGAAGCCGCCGCGGATCTCCCGCGGCGGCTTCTGCGTGTCGACTTCGAACGCTGCGAGCCCTAGATCACCGTGACGGTTGAGGTCCCGGTGCTGACGTTCACCGTGACACTGCCGTGCTGAAAGCTTCTCGAGAAGATCGAGCCCGAAACCTTATAGGTTCCGAGCGGGGCTCCGAGGTTGTCAGTGAGGTTCGAGTAGCTGAGCGCGGTGTTGTCCGCGCTGTGCGACGGCATGAAGTCCAGGTACGACGTTGACTGCCGCCCCAGCAGGTAGACGCCGAGCGTGAAGTTCTCCCACTTGGCGACCTGAGCCGACGATCCGGACACCCAGACCTTCGTCCAGCCGAGGAAGGCCTTGCCCGCTGCGCCGAGGTCGGTCATCATCGCGATCGAATCCTGGACGGTGGTCGCATTCGGGAAGGCGCTGATCGATCCGGTGGGCTGGCGGAGGAACAGCTCCGAGACTCCCGCGTTCGCGTTCGAGGTTGCGAGGATGTGCGTTGCGGAGAGGTACTCGGGTCCACTGATGAGCCCGTTGAACGCCAGGAACTTGGTTCCGAGTGCCGCCTTGTCGCCGTTGAGCAGCAGCACCGAGTTGGCGAGGTATTCCGCAGCCGTGTACTGCTTGCCCGTCGCCGCATTGACCGGGACGCCGCTGGAGTAGTGGCCACCGCCGACTGGTGCGTCGCCGACCGAATCGACCATTGCGCCGTCGAAGCCGCCGGAGGAGACGGTCGCCAGCAGCTGCTGCGCCTGCCACGCGCGGTACGCGGAGTTGCCCTCGTCCATCAGGTAGTTGCCCGGGAACATGGGCAGATTGATCAGCCGGTGCTGGCTGTCATGCGCGAACCAGGTCGGATGCGCCGACAGGATCGAGTTGTAGTTGGACGAGCCCTTCTGCAGGTACGGTCCGAGGTTGTAGACGAGCACGGTGAGGTTGGGATTCCACGCGTGCAGCTGCGACATCATCTTGGAGTAGGGCCCGGCATCGCCGATGAGGATGCGGTCGTTCTTGGCAGCGGCCTCCCAGCCTGCGGTGGAGCGCTTCGACGCGGCGCCGCCCCAGTCAGCGGCCCACAGTCCGATGCTGCTTGCGGTCGACCCCGGAATCAGCGCGTCCCTGAGAGCGAAGGACGGCGCGGATGTGGTCGAGCCGGGCGTGGCACCGCTGTGGGAGCCAGGGGCGAGCGCTGCGGCGGACTGGCCAACCGCACCGGGTGCGGAATGGGTCAGGCCACTGGAGCGGCCGGAGTTGAGCGCGGCGATCCCCGTAGACACGGGTCCGATGCGCGAAGACTCAGACGAGGCGTACACGACCCCGAAAAGAAGGCTGACGGCAACAAGCGCTGCGCTTTTGAGGGCGCGGTCGGTCCACCTTGGCTTCACAGGCATTCTCCCCAAGTGCGCGAGCAGGGCCCACGCAGTTCTCTACTTCCCCGGGGTTCTACCGGGGGCTGCTGGCGATGACCACGGAGAACGGGCTCGTCTAGGTCGGCGGCAGTCTACGACACCCGTGACATCCCGTGCGGGTGTATTCGTCTGCGCAAAAAAAGTCATCCTAATAGGTGATATTCGAATTCACCCTTTCGATGACTTTTCTGGGCAAAGGGACGACCGCGACTCGACTGCGGCCGTCCCGGCGCGACGCCTAGGTACGGGTGGTTCGCCGCGGCTTCAGGGCTTGAACACCTCGATGCGGGCGTTGGTGTAATCGACCACGTAAATGTCACCGGACGCGTCGACGGTGATGCCCAGCGGGCGGTTGAGGTCGCCGTTGGCGGTGCCTGCCTTGCCCCAGTTCCCGAGGTATGGGTATGGGCCGGCAGGGCTGGCGACGTTGAACGCGCTGACCCGGTTGCCGGTCGCCTCGGTCACATAGAGCGTGGTGCCCGAGAGGGCAACGTCCCACGGATCGGCCAGCTTGCCCCCGGGTGCGGTCGACCCGATGGTCCCGATCTGATGACCCGAGGCGTTGAAGACGTACACCACCGAGTTCCCCGGCGCGGCCGCGTAGATGTTGCCGGCGGCGTCGACGGCGACCCCGGTGCACCCCGTGTAGCCGCCGTAGCCGAGCCCGCTCCCGCAGGGCACGGGGAAGCCGGCCACCTCATGTCCCGACTGGGTGAGCTCCTGGAGCCGGTCATTGGCGCTGTCCGGAACGTAGATGTTCCCGTTGGGGCCGACGGCGATGCCGATTGCGTAGAGGAACTGGCCGGCCGCCCCGCCCGGTCCACCGAACTCGCTGATGAACGTGCCGTTCGACGAGTACTCCTTGATATAGCCGGAGCGGGTGTCATTGACCCAGACGTTGCCGTTGCTGGGATCGACGGCCACCCCGCGTGGATAGTCGAGCGCATACGGACCGTTCAGCTGCGGGAGCCTGGCCCCCCACATGTTCAGCCAGGTGCCGTTGTTGGTGAACTGCTGGATGCGCTGATTGAAGGTGTCGGCGACATACACGTCACCGCTCGTCCCGGCGAAGCTCGAGACCGCGACCGCCGTTGGATTGTTGAAACCGCCGGCGGGTGGCGGAATCGGTGTCGGTGGGATCGAGCGCAGGTAGGCCCCAGGCGTGGAGCTGGTCGGCGAGCCGTACGCGTTGACCCACCAGTTGGTGTAGTCGCCGACGTACACCGTACCGTCGGTGCCGACGGTGACGCCGCGCGGTCCGGCGAGATCACCGGGATCGGTACCCGGTGTGCCGATCGTCCCCAAGTAGTTGCCCGCGGTCGTGAACTCGGCGACGTCCTCGTTCTGCGCGTCTGACACGTACACGATCCCATGCACCCTGTCGATACCGAGGTCGCGGGTGTTGCTGCTCAGCTGGGACTTGTTGCCAAAGCTCCGGACGAAGGTGTTCGCGGTGGTTTTGGTATTGAACACCTGGACGCAGTGGTTCTGGACATCGTCGACGTAGAGGTTGTCCGCAGCGTCGACATCGACGCCGCGGATGAGCCCGAATTGCCCACTGCTGCATGATGTTCCGGTCGTGCCGAAGGCGGTGAGAGCGTTGCCTTTGCTGTCGTACTCGTAGATGGTGTTCGGGCTGCCGCTGTACAGACCGAGCGACTGAACGATGAAGAGGTCACCGAGCGAGTTCACCGCAACATATGGCGCGTAGTACGCGCCGGGAGGTGCAACCGTATAGAGCGCAACCCCCGCGTTGCTGAACTTCTCGATCCGTTTGTTGTTGAGGTCCGCAACATAGATCGAACCGTCGTTGGGATCGAGGGCGAGGCCGTACGGCTGACCGAACTGTCCGAGTGCCTTGCCCCTGGAGCCGAACTGGTGCGCGAGCGTTCCGGACGGCGTGAAGATCTTGACGTTGTAGTTGTTGTAGTCGCCAACGACGATGTCCCCGGCGTAGGGGCCGACCGTCTCGGTCGCCATGCCCCACGGGTAGACGTACGCATCCCCCGGGTGGCCAATGGTTCTGACGAAGGTGGGCTTGGTGAAGCCCGAGGCGGCGTTGGCGAACCCGGAACCGGCCGCTAGCGACGCCGCCAGAACTCCGAGCGCTGTCGCTCCCACCAATCCCCCCCGAAGACGACGACGCTCGATGTGCTTGGTCAGACGCATTTCGTGCTTCCCCTTGTCTCTCGTTCCTGATCGGGTTCCCCGACGCGCCCGCGCACAGGATCATAATCAAAAGGACGTTTCGACTGTTTGGCGCGAATGGCTTCTTTCGTGTCCGGCGCCTCTCGTGCTCCGGAGGCCCGAGACCTTGACGCCGCTGACTCATCGCATCGCACGATGATTCCTATCTCCTCATCCCACTTGACGCGGTGATCGTCGGACCCGCAAAGTCAACCAAGAGCGTCAAACGGACACCGGAAGGGGGCACAGAGGGTCGTGGGGGTACACATCGACATCTATGTGGCGTTGGCCGGGCTGATCGTCGGATTTGCGGTCGGCCTGACCGGTATGGGCGGGGGCGCGCTGATGACCCCGATCCTGGTGTTGGTCTTCGGCATCGCGCCGCTCGCCGCTGTCTCCAGCGACCTGGTGGCGTCGCTGATCATGAAACCGGTTGGCGCCGCGGTCCACGCCGGCCGCGGGACGGTCCGCTGGAACCTTGCCGGCTGGCTGGCCATCGGCTCGGTGCCCGCCGCCTTCCTCGGCGTGGTCTTTCTCAAAGCAATCGGTGGCTCGCGCGTCCAGACCATCATCAGCGTTGCGCTCGGCTCGGTGCTGCTGCTCGCGGTAGCCGCCCTGCTCTTCAAGATGTACCTCGACCACCGCAACGGCACCGGCCGCGGCGTCGACGAGAAGATCCGTATCAAGAAGGTCCCCACCCTGGCGATCGGCGCCTCGATCGGGTTCATCGTCGGCATCACCTCCGTCGGCTCGGGAACCCTCGTGATCGTGCTGCTCCTCTTCCTCTACCCGAGGCTGCGCGGATCCCAGATGGTGGGAACCGACCTCGCCCAGGCGATTCCGATGGTCGGAGCGGCCGCGCTGGCGCACGTCATCTTCGGTGACTTCAAACTCGGCCTGACCGCGTCGATCCTGATCGGGAGCATTCCCGGCGTGCTGATCGGCGCCGCCATCTCCTCCTACGCACCGACCGCGTTCCTTCGCGGAGCGCTGGCTGCGGTGCTCCTCGTCTCGGGCCTCAAGCTCGTCAACGTCCCGACTCTGGCGATCGGCATCGTGCTGCTCGTCTCGGTCCTCGTGCTCCTGGTGACCTGGCTCGCAATTCGGGCCAGCGGACACACATTGGCGGAGCTGTCCGGCGAGGCGACCAAGCTGCAGCACCCGCAGACGCCGGCCCCGTCGCCATCCACCTCGTGACCCGGTCCGGGGAGGAAACCCGAGGTCGCGACGAGATCAGTGAGCTTGGTTCTTGCGGATATTTGACGAAGCGTTCGACGCAATCGACCGGATTCGCTATTTTTTCGTAACGCGCTAAGATCTATCTGGACGCGGACTCGGGTCCCCCTGGGGAAGGCTGATTGCTTCGATGATCCGGGTCTTTGGGGTGTGGATAACGTCGACAAGAGAGGGCTGACAGATGGGAGTGGGAATGCCAGAGATGCCGGTCGTGCGTGGGGCGCGCTCATCCAGAATCCGGCTCATCGCGCTGTCGGGCGTGGTTGCGGTCACCGGTCTTGCAGCTGCGGGCGGCGCGGCTGCCGGCGCCAAAGCGGCGTCGACCTTCACGCAGCCCACGTTCAACATGACCATCGGCAAGCCCGGCCCTGCATTCGTATACCCCTTTGGGATGGCGTGGGACCCGACGACCAGCGGTGGGGGCGGTTCGGAGCCCGGATCCCTGCTCGTCGACGACTACAACAACTACAACATCAAGCGGTTCGCCTCGGACGGCTCGTACATGACCTCGTACAGCTCCAAGGGCAAGAAGCCGGGTCAGTTCTCCGAGCAGCCGTCCGAGATCGCCGTTGATCCAACCGACGGATCGTTCGTGGTTGCCTTCGCCTTCAACGGCTACGGCTACGCGAAGTTCGACAGGACCGGCAAGTTCCTGTTCCAGGTGACCAACCCGGTGGCGTATTACGCTCCCTTCATCGGCGTCAGCACGACGGGCGAGACCTATCTGGTGCAGTCGAGCGGCCTGAGCAAATCGTCGCCGAATATCGTGCTCATGTACGACTCCACCGGCAAGGCGCTGGGCCAGTTCGGCACCAACGGGACCAACTGTGCCAAGGGTCAATTCGGCGTGATCCGCGGCATCGATGTCGACAACTACGGCAACGTCTTCGTCAATGACGTCAGCAATCACTGCGTTCAGGTCTTCACGAGCACAGGCACGTTCGAAGGCACGTTCGGCATCCGGAGCGATGTGAGCGCCAACACTCGTGGCCTCAAGCTCGATCAGGTCCACGACGTCGCCTACGTCGCCGATGCCGCCAAGGAAGACGTCGCGGTGTTCAACTACACCCTGAACCCCACGACGCACCTGCTCGTGAGTGGGAGCTACACCGGAACCATCGGGACCCCGGAGTCCAGCGTCGGTGGGACGTGCTCCGGCCAGGGCGTGCTCGATGCCCCGCGCGACATCGCGGTCGACTCCAACGGCACCGTGTACGTCAGCGACTACGCGTGCTGGGTGATCGACACGTTCACTCCGCTCTGGGCAACCACCGGAACGCCTGGGGCCTGGATTAATTCCTACCCCGACCCGTCCGTTCCACCGCCTCCCGGCGGCCTCAATGACGCCAACGGGGTTGCGGTGTCACCGGATGGCAGCACCGTGTACGTTGCTGACACGTTCAACCAGCGCGTTCAGCAGTTCTATGGACCCTCCAGCACCACCGGCACTCCAGGCACCTACGTGCAGCAGTGGGGCAGCCGCTTGCCGGACCTCGCCGGCCAGTTCTCGATGGACTACCCGCGTGGCGTCGCAGTCGATCCGAACAACGCCAACATCTGGGTCGATGACACCCGCTCCGGGTACATCAAGGAATACACGGCAGGAACGACGGTCCCACCGACCTTCGTTGAGGACTTCGGAGGGGAGGGGCTAAATCCGGGCCAGTTCTTCTACTCGGATAGCATGGCCGCGGCCGCGGGGCCGCCCGGTGACCTGCTTGACTTCGTCAACCCAACGACGCTCTATATCCCGGACAGCGGCATCGGCTACTACCAGGTGATGCAGGACACCACCGGCACGGGAGCGTACACGACGGTCGCCGAGTTCCCATGCGGCACGCTTGTCGAGCCCGCCGTCTTCAACGGGTGCACCAGCTCCGCCGTCGACGCACAGGGGAACATCTACGCCGCATCATTCAACGAGGGCGTTGTCGACGTCTTTACCCCGACACTGTCCACCACGACACCATTTCTCCCGACGTACACACTGACCCGCACGATCGGCACCAACCTCGGTGGCCCGTACGGCGTCGCGCTCAGCCCCGATGGCACCACCATCTACGTCACCCAGTCCACGAAGAATGACGTCAGCGCCTTCAACGTCAGCGACGGCAGCCTCCTCGGAAGCTGGGGGACCAAAGGCACGGGCAACGGTCAGCTCAACCGTCCACTCGGCATCGCCGTCGACGGCGCCGGCCTGATCTACGTCGACGACTACAACAACGGTCGCGTCGAGGTATACAACCCGCCGGGCGCGTGAGCCGGCCTGCTCAATTTCTTCGTGCTGGCACAGGGCGCGTCGCACCAGCCTCTGGGCGTGGTGCGGCGCGCCTTGACCATGTCATCGCCCACCGACCCTTGGGGTTTCGGCCGGAGCTGGAACCTTCCCAGAACACCCCTTGCAGCCTGGTAGGATTAGTCACAATTCGTTGAAACAAGTAGGGGGAGCCTGGAGACGGGCTCGAGGGGTGATGAGCATGGGGAAGGTGTCGCATGTCTAGGTCCAATTTCGGGTCGCGCTCGCGCGTGATCCTCGGCGCAAGCATCGCTGTCTCAGGCATGGTGGCTGCCACGCCGGTCATCGCCGCGCCCGCGGCAGGCGCGGCGGTGACGGCGGCGTACTCATCCACTATCGGTGGACCCGGCCATGCCGGCATGTACCCGTCGGGCATGGAGATCGCCCCGAACGGCAACATCATCATCGCGGACACCGGCAATGACCAGGTCGCCGAGTACACGTCCACCGGAACGCTCATCTGGCGGATCGGTTCCGAGGGCAGCGCGGCACCCTGCGGATCGAATCCTGTGGGCTTCCCACAGTTCGAACAGCCCCGTGACGTCGGCGTCGACTCCGCCGGCAACGTCTATGTGGCCGACAACGGCAACGGCCGGGTGGTGAAGCTCAACGGGGCGAACGGCAAATGCCTGGTCACTCCCTTCAAGATGCCCGGCGGTGGCTCACCCATCGGCGTCACGGTGAGCACGACACCGGCAGGTCAGCTCGTCTACGTCGCCAACGGGACCAAGAGCCAGGTCGTGGTGTTCACCACCGCCGGCGCCGTCAGCAGAACGATCTCCTCCCAGGGCGCGTGCGTGCTCAACCGGATGCGTGATGCGGCTGCCGATGCCTCCGGCAATGTGTACGTCGCCAACTACGTCAGCAACAACATCCTCGAGTTCTCATCCACCGGAACATGCATCCGGACCTGGGGATCGAAGGGCTCCGGCAACGGCGCGTTCATGAACCCCTACGGCGTCGCGGTCGGCACCGACCCGTTCATCAACGGCGGATCGCCGGGCGAGGCCATCTACGTGGCGGACTCCAACAATGACCGCATCCAGGAGTTCACGCCCACCGGAACCTACGTGGCGCAGATGGGAACCTCGGGCACCGACAGTCAGACCGGTACCTTCACGCAGTTGCGCCGTGTGGCCGTGGACGCCAATGGCAACGTCTGGGGCGCCGATCTCTGGGGATACCGCGTCGAGGAGTTCACCCGGACACGCTCGGGGTACACCTATGCGCAGACGATTCCCAGCCCGATCAAGGGACCCGGCGGCACGGCATCCTCGGTGTTCAACGAGGTTCGCGGGATCGCATTTGACGCGTCGGGCGACGTGATCGCCATGGACACCGTCAATCAGCGCGTGGTCGTGTTCAACGCGGCGGGCAACATTCTCAACACGTGCGGCCAGCGCGGGTTCACGAGCACAGGCGGCTTCAACTGGCCGCGAGGCGTCGCGTTCGACCCGAGCACGGGAAACTACTGGATCGCTGACACCAAGCAGAGCGATATTCAGGTACTGCAGCCCATCGCCTCCGGGTGCAACGGGATCGCGAAGTTCGGCGTCCTGGGCACGGCGACCGGCGACGACAACTACCCGTCTTCCATCGCCATCGGCAACGGCTACGCGTGGATCGCCGACACGAGAAACAATCGCGTCGAATCGTGGAACGTCAGCACAAGGGCAGCGGTGAGCACCTACGGCACCAAGGGCTCGGGCAGCGGTCATTTCTCAAGCCCCGCAGGCGTCGGCATCGACCCCTCGACCGGCAATCTCTTCGTCGCGGACAGCTTGAACAACCGAGTGGTCGAGCTCAAGGTGAGCGGTGGCCATGTCGTCTCGACGGTGGCGACGTTCACGACCGGGTTCCGCAGCCCGTATGGTGCCGCCTCGAACGGCCACGGCTTGCTTGCGGTCGCCGACCGCACAAACAATCGCGTGGTCGTCCTCAACGAGTCAGATGGCACCGTCGCCGCGACCATCACCGGCAGTGATGTCACGGGCGGTGGCCCCACGTCGCTCTTCAATCCGGAGAACGTGGCTTTCGGACCGAACGGCAACCTCTACATCGCGGACACGTACAACGACCGGATCCTGGTGTACACGCTGTCCTGACGGACGCCCGCTACTGGAACCACCCCTCCACGTCGATCACGACGTTGATGCTCCCCGCGGCGTTGTACACGTCCACCGCGCCGTTGCCGTCGAGTTCGACAACCGCGAGGTTGGGCAGGACCTCCCCGGAGCTCACGTTGATGTCGGACGCCACGGGAGGCCTGGAGAGGTTGGCGGGGTAGATCGTCACGTAGGTTGCGGCGGTGGGCGCGACCGCCGTCAGGTTGGCGATCATCGCCAGCGCAGGGCTCGCCGCGCCGACGGCCGGCACGCCGCCCTCACTGGCAACACCAACCGTGTAGGGAGCGACGCCGATGGTGTGGCCCGCGCAGGGCTGGCCTGATCCGGTACGGGTGTCACAGATTCGGCTCGGACCGATCGCCTGGTACTGGTCGCCAACCGCCGCTCCCGGCGCGCCGTACCACCCGCTCGCATCGAGGATGATGTTGATCGCTCCCACCGCGTTGAAGACGCACACCGACGTGTCAGCCCCACCGGTCACCGCAGGACCCAACGCGACCATCACGCGGTTGGCCTCGACCTGTCCCGCGACGAGGTTGAGTGACGAGACCGTGGGCGAGGAACACGTCCCGTTTGACGCTGTCGGATACACGCTGAGGTACGTGGCCGCGGTGCCGGCGACACCGGTGAGGTTGAGCACAGCCGCCGCCGCGTTGCTCGGAGGGATCGCGCCTGCTCCGCTGCCGGTGATATTCACCCGCAGCGGCGTTCCACCGGCCAGCTCATGGCCCCAGCAGGGGTTGGCCGATGACGTCGTCCGCGTGTCGCACACCCGCACCGGTGAGAGCGGATGAAACTCGCCGGTGGGATCACTCGATGCGCCGGGTTGGAAGTAGCCTTCGACGTCCGCGACCACATTGACCGTGCCCAGTGCGTTGTAGATGTTCACCTCGCGGTTTGGATCGGACGCGCTGCTCTGGCCCAGGACGACGGTCACGAGGTTGGGGGTCGCGGTGCCCGGCCGGAAGTTGAGGTTCGACGCCTCCGGCCGTCCGGTTCCGTTCGGAGAGACGGTCAAGAGGCTCGACGCTGTGCCCCCAGCCTCGGTGACGTTCAACACGACCGCGGTTGCTGTCGCCGGGATGGGATCCGTGCCACTCGGGAGCCCACTCACCCCGGTGATCTGCACCGTGCGGGTCACCCCAGCTCCCAGCGCGCCGGGAGCGCACTCGACGCATGAGGTCGAGCGTGTGTCCAGGATCCGAAAGGGCGGTATGGGCACATAGTCAGCCAGCGGGGCGTAGATGTACCCCGCCGCCGGCGTGAGCGGGCTCGCTCCCAGCGCGGTGGTCGCCTGCATCTGTGTGTAGCCCGCCGGGGCGGCGGGGGTTGTGAAGGTGAACGAGTACGCCGTGAGGTTCGACGGTGTCACCGGCGCACCATTGAGCGTGACCGTCATTCCGGCCGCGAAACCGGATCCGATCACGGTGACGACCTGCCCTCCTGATGTGGGGCCGGCAGACGGTGTCACCGCGGCAATGGCGGGTTTGACGGCCCACACGATGGTTGCGCCGTTGGTGTTGGTGTTCAGCGTCACAGAGCCGTTCTGGAAGGTCCTGCTGTACACGCCGCCGCTCAACGTGTAGCCACCCAACGGGGCGCCAAGCGCCGCGAGCTCATTGGGAAAGTAGATGGTCGTGCGGTCCGCGCTCGACGACGGGATGCTGAAGCCGTAGTAGTCGCTGACGCCGTTGTCGACGAGGAGATACGCCGCCAGCGCGTAGGTGTTCCAGGCCGACTGCTGCGCAGGTGTCGCCGTCGTCCACACCTTCGTCCATCCGAAGAACGACTTGCCCTGCGCGTTCAGCGTCTGCACCATCGCCAGGTCGGCGGCGAGGGTGGATGTGGCCGGGTACTGAGCCGCCGAGGAACCGGCAAGCCGCAGCCATGAGTCGGTCTGCACACCGTTGACGGTCGAGTCAGAGAGATAGTGGGTGTAGCTGGTGAACTCCGACCCGTTGACGAGCCCGGTCGAGAACAGGAATTTCGAGCCGATAGCGGCCTTGATGACCGAGAGCGCGTGCCCCGAGGCCTGCATCCACGAGCTGTCGGTGAAGGCATGTCCCGTCGACGGGTCGATGGGGACTCCAGTATTTCCCCCGGAGATCGGACTGGGACCCATCGAGTCGAGGTAGGCGCCGTCGAAGCCGTATGCGTTGACGTTCGCGAGGACCCGTGCGGCCTCCTCGGCCTGCCAGCCGGGATTCGCCTCGTCCATCAGGTAGTTGTTCGGAAATGCACCGCTCCCGCTCGCGGCGAGCATGGTGATGAGGTTGCCGGAGGCGTCGCGCGCGAAGTAGTCGGGGTGGCTGGCCATCAGCGTCGTGAACTCGGCCGTTCCCTTGATGGTGTAGGGACCGAGGTCGTAGACCAGGACCTTGAGCGCCGGATTCCACGTGTGCAGCTGGGCGATCATGCTGCCGTAGACGGACCCGGCGTTGCCGACCAGCACCGAGTGTGTCTCGGCGACCTGCTGCCAGGCAGCCGTGGATCGACCGGTGGAGGCGCCGTTCCAGTCCTGCGCATAGAGCAGCACCGGCGACGAGCTCGACGTCGACAACACCTTCGGGTGCGGCGACGCAGCCCCAGGTTGCTGGCCGGCATGCGGGAGCAACGTGGATGCGTCACCGACTGGAGCGAGTGCGAGTATCGCGGTGGTGGCCAGGACGGTGCCCACGAGCGCACGGCGAAATCGTATGAGAGACATTGGCTTTCCTTGGGCTGAACGGCTTGCGTCGTCTGCAAGCCACTCTGCCCGGCCGATGTCGCGTTTCGGTTGCCAACGCGTCGCTGAGCGCCGATCCGATCTCGGCTGAGAGGTGGTGCGTGCCGAGGAAGGATCGCTTCCTCGGCACGGCTCTCAGTGAGTAGTCAAGACCAGAACGCGGTTGTTCCAGATGTCGGTGAGGTACACGGTGTTGCCGCTGAAGGCAAGCGCGAACGGGAAGATCACCGAGTCCATTGGCGCCGCCGGGACGCCCATGGTGGCCGCTGTCGCATTGAAGTTGTCGGCTCCGGTGGTGCTCATGGACACGATCCGGTTGTTGCCCGTGTCGGACACCCAGATGCTGCCGTCGGGAGCCACAGTCACGCCCCACGGCACCAGGAAGCCAGTCTGGTGCCCGGTGCCGGTGGTGGCACCGAAGACGGTCCAGGTGCCCGACGGGGACATGCTCTGGATGCGGTTGTTGAGCGTGTCGGCGACCCAGATGGTGCCGTCCGAGGCGACCGCGATCCCGGTCGGGTTGTTGAGCTGCCCGGCAGGAGCGGTCTTGCCGATTCCCTTGGTGCCGTAGTTGGCGTTCCAGGTGGCAACGGTATCGCCGGCGGACATCGTGAAGCGCTCGATACGATCGTTGCCCGAGTCGTCGACCAGCAGGGTGCCGTCGGGCGCGAAGGCGATGCCCTGGGGGAACTTGAAGTCCCCGTTGGCGGTGCCGACCTTGCCGATGATGTGGATGAAGGTTCCGGTCGGGGAGAACACCTCGACCTGATCGTTCTCACGGTTGGCGACGAAGACATTCCCGGTGCCGGGCTGGAGGGCGGCGTCCCACGCGAAGTTGATCGCCCCCGCCTGGTTGGGGTTGCCCCGGAAGCCGAAGGACGTCGCACCGGTCCCGTTGGCATTCATGTACTCGATGCGCATGTTCCAGTAGTCGACCATGTAGATCTGCCCATTGGCCGCAACCCGGATGCCCCGTGGCGAGTCCACGCCGGGTAGCGGCGGGCCGGTGCCGAAGAGATTCCGAGTGACCGTGGCGCCAGTCGGCGTGAAGCTCAGCTCATGGAGCGAGAAGCCCCACTCGTCGGTGAGCAGGAGGTGGTTGTCAGAAGTGGTGGTGAGCCCGCGCGGGCCGACGAACTGGCCCGTCCCCGTGCCCGACGGAATGGTGTACGCGAATGTCGCGCCGGTGTAATCGGAGCCGCTCGACTGGAGGTTGAAGACCTCGATGCGCTTGCCCCCCGCGTCGGTGACGAAGCCGAGGTTGCCGTTCTGGCTGACCGACACGCCCCGGGGGTCATCGGTGAACTGTCCGTTGCCTTTGCCCAGGCTGCCGAAGGTGAACAGCAGCTTCCCGGCGCTGTTGAACACGTCGCATTCATGGGCGCGCGCGTTCATGACCAGCACGTCGCTGTTGGGCGCCACGGTGACCT
>OBLT010000923.1_pt1 | contig 19081 bp, 12 predicted proteins | sample 1518721 | NCBI WGS metagenome assembly OBLT01 (sample SAMEA3539307, study PRJEB22396) | soil metagenome | biome: tundra; feature: field; material: soil | place: USA | collected 2010-05 | depth 0.15 m | reverse complement strand
ATCCGCTCCGGCGAGAAGCTGGTGGTCCCTCGGGTTGGTGACATTTACGCCGCCATGCCCGCGATCACCGGTAAACTCGAACTCGAGTATGAAGGTGAGTTGAAGGGAGCCGACGTCGTGGCTCGCGACATCATTCGCGCCGCCGTTGTCCGTACCTACGATCACTACTTCCACGGCAACAACAACATGAACCAGGTGGTGCAGTGGTTCGACCTGGGCGGAGAAATTCAGTTGCGCGACAACGCCAGCGCCCAGGACATGCTGCATAAGCTGCGGGGAATCCAGGGATTGCTCGACAAACTCAGCGCGTTGGGACTGAGCGGTAAGGAGCCGTCCGAGATGCTGGTTTCGGCGGCGGAGTTCATCCTCGAAGGTCTATATGCTCACAAGCGCATCGGCCGCAGCGAGGAGCGCGTGTTCACCGCTGGCGAGAAACAGCCGCGTCGCGAAAAACAGAACGTGCGGGAGGAAGACGACGAACGCGACTTCCGCCGCCAACGCCGGCCGTACAACTAGACGCCGATCGCAGAGCGCCGCTGCCATGAAATTCGTCAAATACAAAAAGTACGTTCCCGAACCCGCGTCGGAGATGAGCATGGAGGACCTGCTCGCCGCCCTCTCCGACCATCTGCTGCAGAGCGGGTTTCAACGGCAGTACAGCGACTACTACGACCAGGACGCCGCCGAGCAGACGCTGGAAGATTTGCGCAACGCCATTGCCGAAGCGTTGATGAACAGCGACATGCTCGATCAGCAATTGCGCGAGCAGATCGAGTCGATGAGCGCCGAGCAGTTGGAGCAACTCATCCAGCAACTCATCGAGCGCATGGAGCAGGAAGACTACATCAGCATCGACCAGCCGCATGATCCGTCGCGTCCTTCCACGGTCGATGGGAAGGCCGGCGAATCTCAAGCCCAGACTCGTTTTGAAGTCACTGACAAAGGGCTGGACTTCCTGGGCTTCCGCGCCCTGCGCGACCTGTTGGGTTCACTTGGGAAATCGAGCTTCGGACGCCACGACACTCGCGACACCGCCACGGGAATCGAAGCCAGTGGCGCCTCGAAGACCTACGAATTTGGCGACACGCTCAATCTCGACATCACGGCGACGCTGTCGAATGCCATCCAGCGCGAAGGGCTTCATCTTCCGCTGAACATCGAGTACAGCGACTTGCAGGTGAATCAGTGTGAGTATCAGTCCTCGTGTGCAACTTTGTTAATGCTGGACTGCTCGCACTCCATGATCCTGTACGGCGAAGATCGCTTCACCCCCGCCAAGAAAGTCGCGATGGCGCTGTCGCATCTCATTCGCACGCAATATCCGGGCGACTCTCTTTCGCTGGTGTTGTTTCATGACTCTGCGGAAGAAGTTCCACTTTCCCAGTTGGCACGCGTGCAGGTCGGTCCGTATTACACCAACACGCGCGAGGGGCTGCGCATGGCGCAGCGCATTCTGCAGCGCCAGCGCAAGGACATGAAACAAATTGTCATGATCACCGACGGCAAGCCCTCGGCTCTCACCCTTGAAGACGGACGCATCTACAAAAACGCTTTCGGTCTCGATCCCATGGTTGTCAGTGAGACGCTGCAGGAAGTTTCCAAGTGCAAGCGCTCCGGCATCCTGATCAATACGTTTATGCTGGCGTCCGATTACGGGCTGGTGCAGTTCGTCCAGAAGGTCACGGAGATGTGCCGCGGCAAGGCATATTTCACCACGCCCTACACGCTTGGACAATATCTGCTGATGGACTACATGTCGCGCAAAACGAAAACCGTGCACTAATCGAGATTGGCGGCCCGCCCAGCATTGCAGCAAGTTCTTTTCGGCCGATACAACCTCGTCAAACCCCATCCCCAATGAAAAAGGGACTGCGCTATGCAATCCCTAATGCAGGTTCCTGGTTTCCCGGTCAGCTTTTCGGTTGCTCCGGCGCTGCTTCCTCGAGCTTTTTCACCGCCGCCTCTGCCGCTTGGAAACCAATCTTCGAGTGGGTTCCGTCGCAAAACGGTTTATTCACCGAACCTCCGCAGCGACACAGTGAGAATGCCGGCTTCCCGGTCAGGTCATACGGATTGCCATCGGCATCAATCAATTCAACCGAACCCTCGGGGGCTTCCACCCGGAACGGACCGTTTCTTCGAACCGTGATCTTTACTTGCGCCATTCGCTCCCTCTCTAGATTCCCGGCGTCCTGCGCCGTCAAGTCATTGTAACGGAGTCTAGGCTTCTCAGTTTCCTGTCCGGAAGCGGACACGGGTTTGCACCGGCGGACAACGTCTCTCTCGGACGGCTTGTAAGTCACTGAAAGACTTGATCCTAGGAGTGGCTACGCCCGTGCACCTAAAGTGCTGGAAGATTGCTCTTGTGCTCATGGCGTCGAGCAGATGTTGAGACTGAGATTCGGAGAAGTTTGAGGAGATTCAACGTGCATTCGACCGCGCACGAGGTTCGTTACGCCATTCGGCAACTCGCAAAATCGCCAGGATTCGCGCTGGTGTCAGTGATCACCCTTGCCCTTGGCATTGGCGCCAACATAGCCGTCTTCTCCGTCACCAATGCCGCCCTCTTGAATCCCAGTGGCATTCCCCATGCCGCTAGCCTCGTAGCACTGCGGGCGCGCTATACCGCAATGCCCGACCTGCAAAGTATTCCCTTCTCCGCTCCCGACTTCGGGGATGCCGCCGCAAGCAACAACTTATTTGCCGCAACCGGCCTGATGGACGACACCACCTTCAACTTCAGCCGTGACAATGCGAATCCCGAGCTGCTGATCGGGGCCAAGGTGTCCTCCGGCTTCTTTGATGTGTTCGAAGCGCGCCCAATCCTTGGCCGGCTTTTCACTCCAGAAGAAGACCAGCCCGGCGCGGCCCAGGAGGTGGTGCTGTCGTACCGGATGTGGAAACAGCGACTGGGCGGAAATCCGAATATTGTCGGCCAAACGTTAACTTTGAACGAGCAGCAATTTCGAGTCGTCGGCGTCATGGGTCCGGAGTTCAATTGGCCGAACGCCATGGAGATCTGGGTACCACTCGCGCTTCCTCCAGCCCGATATCACGATCCGAAATATCGCCACAACGAAAATCTATTTGCCGTCGCGCGCCTCAAGCCGGGCGTCACGATCCAGCAGGCGAACGCCTACCTGGATCAAAAAGTCCTGCAGAACATAGCATCGGAAGGCGACAACAGCTTTAGCAAGGCGAGCGGATGGGGAATGTTTTCGCTACCGTTGGCCGAGTACATCGGCGGCGATTTGCGCAAACCTCTCACCGTGCTGCTCGCTGCCGTGGCGATGGTGCTGTTGATCGCCTGCGCCAATATCGCCGGACTGCAGATGGCGCGGGCGTCGGCCAAGCAGCGGGAACTCGCGGTACGGGTGGCACTGGGAGCGTCCCGCTTCGATCTCCTGCGCCAGGCCTTGATAGAGAGCATCGTCTTGACGGTTGCCGGAGTGGCGTTAGGGTTCTTGATCGCTTTTGCAGTAGCGCCGTTGCTGGTGCGTGGATTGCCCGCAATGTTGGGCGGACAACTCGAGGTGTCTTTCCGTGGGCCGGTAGTGCTGTACGTCACCGGCATCGCCATCGTTTGTTCGTTGTTGTGCGGTGTGGTTCCAGCATGGCAGCGAACCCAACCGGGATGGTTCAACGCGCTGCAGGAGTCAGGCCGTTCGGGCACGACAGGGAGAGTCAGGCAGCATGCGCGTTCCACGCTGGTGGTGACGCAAATCGCGCTGTCGCTGCTACTGTTGGCAGGCGCCGGACTGTTGCTCAGCAGCCTGCGAGTGCTGGAACGCATCGAAACCGGGTTTCAACCGTCCGGCTTGCTGTCGGCTCGCTTCTCGCTGCCTCGGACGGTCTATGACAACGATGAAAAGCAGGCGGCATTTCTGACCTCGGTACAGGAGCGGTTGCGGAGTCTCCCCGGCGTTACAAGCTCAGCACTCGTCGATAATCTGCCGTTCAGCCATGATGGCGGCATGGCGAGCTTCTTCATTCATGGCCGTCCGGCAGGTCCTAACGATCCCGGGCCGCATGGCAACATCCGCCAGATCTCGCCCGGATACTTTTCGACGATGCGCATTTCCCTGCTGCGGGGACGCGAGTTTACCGACGAAGATCGCCGCGGCACGCAGCTTGTTGCCATCATTGACACCGTCCTTGCGAAACAATACTGGCCCGGTCAGGATCCGATCGGCCAGCAGATCGGACTGGACGATCGAGACAAAGGACCTTGGATCACAATCGTCGGGGTCGCCGCGCACGCCCGCGCATCGTCTCTGGAGTCCGACACCAACGAAGGCTTCTACTATCTGCCGCTGTCGCAGGCGCCGTCTCCGATGGCGTCGGTTGTGGTGCGGAGCTCCCGAGGGGCCGACAACCTCATCACGGATCTCGGCGCTGCCGTATATGCAAATGATTCCAGTATTGCGCTTTACGATGTCAAAACCATGGAGCAGCGAGTGAACGAGTCGCTGATCGGGCGCCGCTTTGTGGTATTCCTGCTCACTACTTTTGCCGGTTTGGCTTTACTGCTGGCGGCGCTGGGACTCTACGGCGTCATTAGCTACTCGGTGCGCCTGCGCACTCGCGAGTTGGGCGTGCGAATGGCGCTCGGAGCGCAGCGCGGTACAGTGCTTGGAATGGTTTTGCTGCAGGGCCTGCGCCTTGCGGTGATCGGACTGGCCAGTGGATTCGTGGCCGCCATTGTGCTCGGTCGAATTTTCTCCAGCCTGCTGTTCAAAGTCAGCGTAGTGGACTTCGTCCCGTGGCTGGCCGCCATCGCTGTGCTGACGGCCACCGTCCTGCTGGCAAGTTATCTGCCGGCGCGCCGGGCGGCTTCCATTGAGCCTATGACAGCACTTCGGACTGAGTAAAACGGTTAACCACGCGATGAGGAAATAATGGGAACGATCCTGCATGAAGTTCGTCTGGGCTTGCGGCAGATGCGCAAGGCGCCCGGGTTCGCCATCGTAGCTGTGCTCACGTTGGCATTGGGCATCGGTGCGAATACTGCCGTTTTCACTTTGCTGGACCAGGCACTGTTGCGCCGGCTTCCCGTCTCTCATCCCGAGCAACTGGTGCGGCTGCGCTTTGCGGGCGCGAGTCCGGGGCACGTCGAGTCGTATGGCGGAGACGACAAGGACTACTTCTCCTATCCGATGTATCGCGACCTTCGCGACAAGAACAATGTGTTCGATGGAATGCTGGCCAGCGACCAGTGCCAGGCAGGAGTGCAGTGGAACAACGCCCCGGATCTCGCCACCTGTGAAACGGTTTCTGGAAACTACTTCCAGGTGCTCGGAGTGCAGCCGGCGATCGGCCGTGTGATCCTGCCTTCCGACGATGTTCCCAACAGCTCTCCGGTCGTGGTTCTGAGTTTCAATTACTGGAAAACCAGATTCGGCGCCGATCCTCGCGTGGTAAATCAAACGCTGCTGATCAACGCCCAGCCCTTCACCATCATTGGAGTCGCCGATCCAGGATTTCACAGCGTGGTAGCGGGCCAAACCCCCAAGATTTTCGTGCCGATTATGGCGCAACCGGTAATTCAGCCGCGCTACCAACTTCTCGACGATCACAAGTCGCGCTGGCTTACGGTCGTAGCCCGCCTCAAACCAGGGGAGACCACCACTGCGGCGGAAGCCGGAATCAACCCGCTCTGGAATGCACTTCGCGCGGAAGAGTTTCCCCTGTTCAAGAGTACCTCGGCGAATTTCCGCCAGAGGTTCTTCGATAAGGCCCACCTGACTGTGCTCGATGCCTCGAAGGGTTTCTCTCCCCTTCGCGATCAGATCGGGGAACCGCTGCTGATCGTAATGGGCATGGTGGGATTGGTGGCTCTGATGGCGTGCGTGAATATTTCCAGCCTGCTGCTGGTGCGCGCCTCGGGTAGGGCGCGGGAAATGTCTATACGCTATGCCATGGGTGCGAGCCGATGGCAAATCATTCGCCAGTTGCTGATCGAAGGCCTCTTGCTGGGGACGCTGGGTGGCATACTCGGCCTGATCGTCGCGCCTCTGGCCACGCGGGCGCTAGTCCGCACGGTGGTCGTGGGCGATGTTTCGCAGTTCCCATTCAATACCAGTATCGATTTGCGGGTTTTACTGTTCAATTTTCTAGTGGCATTCGCCGCCAGCGTCGTATTCAGTCTCGCGCCCGCGCTGCGCTTTCTGAAGCCCGATCTGGTGACTGCTCTGAAACAGCAAAGTGGAACCTCGGGCACATCGCCGCTGCTCTTCCGCCGGATCACCGTAGGCTTACAGATTGGGCTGAGCCTTCTCCTGGTCGTCGGCGCGGGACTTTTTGTTCGCACTCTGCACAACCTGGAGTCGCAGGACGTCGGTTTCGTCACTGACCATCTCGTGACCTTTGGCATCAATCCGCAAATGGCGGGATACCATCAGGAGCAGGTCAATCCTTTGCACCAGCGAGTCCTCGATACCCTGGCTGCGCTCCCTGGGGTGCGATCGGTCGGTGGCACCGACGATCCCGAGTTGTCGGACGACGATATCGGCAGCAATTTCTCCATCGCCGGTTACGACGCCAAAGACGACGAAGACATGAACATGGAATCGCCCTCCGTGACCCCCGGCTACTTTGCGGCGCTGCAACTTCCTGTGCTGGCCGGAAGGACCTTCACCCATCAAGACGTGTTTGGACAACCGAGCGTGGCCGTGGTGAATACCTCGTTTGCCCGCAAGTATTTCGGCGATCCCGAGCGTGCCGTCGGCCACCTTATCGGACACGGGCAGGGTCCAAACACCAAGCTCGACATCCAGATTATCGGTGTTGTCGGGGATGCCAAGCACATTGGCGTCCGCGGTGAAATCCGCCGCACCATCTACACACCCTTTTTCCAGGACGAAAAGCGCGGCGTTTTGCAGTACTACGTGCGCACCGGGCAATCTCCGGACGCTGCCGAGACGACCATTCGTTCCGCCCTGCAGAATCTTGATTCCAAGCTGGTGATCGACACCCTGCGCACCATGGATGAGCAGATCGCAGACAACCTGATGAACGACCGGCTGATCACTTTGCTGGCGGTGGTGTTCGCCACGCTCGCCACCTTGCTCGCGGCCCTTGGGCTTTACGGCGTGCTGGCATATACCACAGCGCAACGCACGCGCGAGATTGGCATCCGCATGGCTATGGGGGCCCAGCGAAGCAGCGTCGTTCGCATGGTCTTGGTGGATGTGATGTGGCTGGCCGGCATCAGCATCGCTCTCACCCTGCCGCTCGCGCTGCTGCTCGCACGCATGGTTCGCAGCCAACTCTATGGCGTGAGTTCGTTCGACCCCCTCAGTCTGCTGGCTGGCACGCTTCTGGTTGCGCTGGTGGCATTGATCGCGGCCATGCTGCCTGCCCGGCGGGCTGCCTCCGTCGAACCTATGAAGGCGCTGCGCACCGAGTAAGCGTCTCCGTCATTCAAGCGGCGAACCGATTGGCTTGGTCTGGCAGAGATGAGTGCGTTTCCACGCTAATGCGTTCTGGCCCTCAGCTCGCGACTCACGGCGGTTGGCAAGTGCGTGTGTCCTCCAAACTCATCCGCCGGCGCGCCTTCCAACTTGAGACGCATCCTGTCAGCAAGGTCGTGCATGACTTGGATCTTCTCCGCGACGCTTTCGGAAAGCGATGGCTCCCGCAATGCCAGCTCGGAATTCAGCAGGATGGCGGTGACCTCCCCTCGCAGCAGGTTGCGCAGTACCATCTCGGCGGAACGCATCGCGGCCAGTTTCTCGCGGACAAACCGCAAAATGCCATTCTGCACTTCGCGCGTCACCCTGTCCGTACCGTGCAGTGCCAGGTTGACATAGATGGGCATGGCCAAACCTGCATGGTTCAGCAACAGATTAACTCCTCCAATCTCCGCGTGGTTGAACGACTCGTCGATCACCAGGGCATCGTACTCGTGGGTTTGCAGGCACTCCACCGCCCTCGCCAGCGAGGTCGCGATTTGCGTCTTCTGATGCGTCGTCTGTTCGATGGCCGCGGCGCATTCTCGGGCGCGCGGCGAGGTTGTTACCAGGATCACCATGAAATCACTCCGTCCGCGGGTTGGGGCACACTTCACCCGCCCCGCACAGATGCAGGTTGACTGGGAAAAGAATGCGGCCCCGGGGCTTACACCACCGAGCCGTATTCCTTCAATTTGCGATAGAGAGTCGTCTTGCCGATTCCTAGCTGCCTGGCCGCTTCCAACTTGTCTCCGTTCAGAATGGTAATCGCGTGCAGGATCGCCCGCTTCTCCATGTCTGCCAGTCGAGTAATGCCGGACGACTCCAGACTCACCGGCAGCACCGGCGTTTGCGTATGAAAATTCTGCAGCGCTGTCGGCAAATCAGCAATGTGGATGGTGGGGCCAGAGGTGAGCGCACACGCCCGTTCCAGGCAGTTCTCCAATTCGCGCACGTTCCCCGGCCATTCGTAGTTGAGCATCAGTTTAAGGGCGTCATCGCTGATGTTGCGCTGCACCCCCGTGGTGCGGGCCACGCGTTCCAGTATGTGTCCCGCCAGCAGAGGCACGTCCTGCTTGCGTTCCCGCAGCGGAGGGACTCGCAACGTCAGCACGTTAAGCCGGAAGTACAAGTCGCGACGGAACCTGCCCTCCTGTACCGCGGCTTCCAGATCGCAGTTGGTGGCCGCCAATATTCGCACGTTGATGGGAATGGCGCGCGTGCCGCCTACCGGTCGTATTTCTTTCTCCTGCAAGGCCCGCAGCAGCTTCGATTGCAAATCCACCGGCAACTCGGCGACTTCATCGAGAAACACCGTCCCCCCCTCAGCCGCCGCCATCAGTCCATCCTTGGCGCGCAACGCACCCGTAAACGCGCCCTTCACATACCCGAACAGTTCACTCTCGATCAGAGTCGCTACCAGCGATCCGCAATCGACCGGGATGAACGGCTTGTCACGGAATGGGCCCGAGTAATGGATCGAGCGCGCCACCAACTCCTTGCCGGTGCCGCTCTCGCCAAGAATCAGCACGGGATGGGTGCTGTGCGCTGCCTTGGCAATGATGCGGTACAGTTTGTCCATTTCCGGCGCCTGCCCGACCATCGCTCCAAATCCGTGTTTCGATTTCACCTGCTCGCGCAACAGCCGGTTTTCCGTGGCCAGTTTGATATGCGCGGTCACCCGATCCAGCACCAGTCGCAGTTCATCAAAGCTGAACGGCTTGGTGACGTAGTCGTAGGCGCCGGCCTTCATGGCTTGCACCGCAGACTGCACCGTCGCAAATCCAGTCATGATCACCACCACTGTCTCCGGACGGCGGCGTCTGATTTCATGTAGCACTTCCATGCCATTTGTGCCCGGAAGCCTAAGATCCAGTAACACTACATCCACGTTTGTGGCATCCAGAACACGGTAACAGTGTTCTGGAGAGTCCGCGATCTGGGTGTTGAACCCCAGCGCAATCGCGACTTCCCGACAGGAATCGCGCACGGAACGTTCGTCGTCAACCACCAGAAGATTAAGGAGATTCGTATCGGCGATTTGTTCTACTGCTGGAACTGTCTCTGCAGTAATCACGGCCAGGCCCTCTTCCAAACGGCTTGATTTCCAGAAGTAATCGCAAATTATGAATGGAGCCGTCTGCATGACCATTGTCCCTTTTTGGGAAATTGTTACTAGTGCAGAGATCACACTATCGTGTGAGGCACCTTTTTCCGCTGCACTGGTAAAACCGGGTCTGAACAGTTGGCCGCTCTCGGCTTGATTTCCGCCAACGGCCAGCCAGCCTCCCCCTGTTGCGCCGTCACCGCACCGCCGGCCTCAGCCTGCAATGGAGTCTGGGCCTCCAATTTGGGTTGCCCGCAGTGCAAAGCGCCAGGGTAGCTTTCTTCTATTTGTCCCATGAGCCGTTTCACCAATTCGCCACCCCGTTGCGCATTCCGCTCAATTTCATGAAGGTAGCGCCGGGACCGGCTGTAGGATGGCAATTTCCATTCCAGCACCTGCGCATTCAACAACATGCTGGCCAGGACGTTGTTCAACCCGTGCAGGGTCTCGGCACATTTGTCGCCCGTACCCTCGCAGGCACCCATCCCTTTGACGCCGTTAAAGTTACGGTCTCCGTCCCTGGCACTTGCCGGTTTCAACCCTGCCTTATTGCCCCAATCCGTACCCTGTAGTCCATTCATATATCGTCCATCGCCTGAAGTTCTAAGCTCTTACACATTCATGTTATGCAATGGCAATGCCAAACGCGGTCTCATCCACCAGTCTCATGGTTTCAATGAGCTACGAGCACATCATTCCAGATCATCGTACTGGCGGGCGAAGGCTGAGTTCCGAAATGGGAAGCTGCATGGGTCGAATCGCCCGTATCTTGCGTATTACGTTGCTTATAAAGCCGATTCCCGCAATGGGAGTAAATTGCTCGTCGATCCCAATTCGGGAGCGGGAAGCAGGCACCAAATCGGAACGTGATCCAACCTGACCCCGGGTCGCCTTGTTTTGGCATAACAGCAAAAACCGGGAGGCAGATTGCCTCCCGGTTCCTTGACCATTCAACTTCAAGTTTACTGCTGACTCTTGACCGCTGCGCTTCCCACGGCCACCGGAGCGTCAGGCAGCGAGGCGGTGTTCTCGCCGCGCTGCAACAGCAGTCCGTTATGCCAGGAGATCGCCAGCAGCAGGTCCTGATAGCCCATGGCGGTGCGAATTGAGAAGCTGGCTTCGGGAGTTTTGAGCCAGCTCTTGCCGCCGTCTGCACTCTCAAAGACGCCGTGCGAGTTCATGGCGGTGGCCAGCAGTCGCCGCGCCTTGCCGTCGTACTTGACGCCCAATACATAGCTTGGCGGCAGTCCCCCCATGACGTGGGTCCACTCCTTGCCGCCATCGGCGGAGCGTAGCGCGCCTTCCCTGGTCCCCAGCCAGAACGTCGAATCGGGAGCGATGGTGAAGTTGTAGATCCCCGTGACATACTTCGGTACGGCGATCTCAGACCAGGTTCGGCCCCCATCCCCGGAGAGCAACGCCCGCTTGACGCTGGCCAGCGTCATGGCTCCGTCGGGATACTCGTTCGCCGCCACGAAGTCGCTTTCCCCATCGACCGGAGCGCCATACCACTTCTTGCCGCCATCGACGCTGATGAACAAACCCTCGTTGGTAGCCGCATACCACGCCTTGTCCGTGATCTCGATCGAACGTACCCGCGGCGCAATGGCGATGGGAATTGGGACCTCAACCGGCTCCTTGTTCTTCGCCGCAACCGCAGCCTTCCGCGCGGCAGCGTTTGCCGTCTTTGACTTCCCCGCCTTCGGAACTACCGGTGCGGGAGCTGGCTCAGTTTTCGGCTGCCACTCGGGAACCGGTCCCTGAATCATGGAGGCCGGCAGCCACGCACCGCTCAACGAAGCCAGATAAAAAATGCCATGGTTGGTGCCGGCAAAGATGGTGCCATTATCGGCCTGTTGCAAGCTCAGTACGTCACGGTCACCCAATCCCTTGCTGGACTGCTGCCAGGTTTTCCCTTGGTCGTCGGTACTGAACAATCCGCCGTCCGTCTTGTCGTTGACGATTCCTACATAAAGGCGATTTGGGTCTTTGCGGTCAGCGATGACTGAGCCAACCATGCGGTGCGAAAAGCCCCGGTTCGACGACTTGTATTTGGCAAAGCCATCGTTGCTCACCAACACTCCACTGCGATCCGTAGCGATCAGCACGCGCTCCGGATTCCGCGGATCGATCATGACGTCATTGACCACAACATCGGCAGAGGTCACCAGCGTCCACTTGGTTCCTCCATCCACGGTCTTCCACATCCCGCCCGTGGTACCTGCGTAAACGATGGAGGAGCGTTGCGGGTCCTGCTTCAGCACTCTGGTGCGAATGGCGGAATGGGGCAGTCCCTGGACTCGATGGAATAGATCGCCACCGTTGTCACTCTTGTAAATCCCCGAGCAGGCACTCGCATAGACCCTTGAAGACGTCCTCGGATCCACGATAATGCTGAACACGTCGGAATCATCCAGGATTCCGTCTTTCAGATTGTGCCAGGATTTCCCGGCATCCGAGGTCTTCCACGGCAAGTGGCGGGTTCCAGCGTAAACAATGTCAGGGTTCTTCGGGTCGATCGCCACCGAAACAAAATTCTTCATCGAGGCGTGGTTTTCCAGGATCTCTGGGTTCTCCGGCGTCATCTTTTCCCACTTCACGCCGCCATCCTGTGACCGAAACACCCCGTCCAACGCTCCGATCACCAGGGTGTTGTGATCGCTCGGCGCCATTGCCAGGGCGCGGACTGACTTGCCATGCACCGCTGCCAGCGTTTGCCAGGTTGCGCCGCCATCGTCGGAGCGGAAAACATCCCCTTCGTCGTCGTGATAAAGGCCCCATCCTGCCGCATAGATAATCTGGGGATCGGTTGGATCGAAAACGATGTGGTCGATCACCAGATCATCGCCGGTCCCCAAGTGCGCGAAGGGCACCCAGGAATTACCGCCGTCGCGGGAGATGAATAACTGACCAGCGCTCGTTCCTAAGAGGATGCGGTTCGGATCGCTGGGGTCGTAGGACAGGCAGCGCACGTTGCCGCCATCGGGGCCAATCAGCCGCCAATCCGAAGCCAACGCCGATGCAGTAATCACCGTAAGAAGCAGCGCGATGCCGAACACCAGCTTCGCGATTGAACGAACCATGCGGCACATACCCACGACTACATCTCCCTTTCGCAACTCATAAACTGAGATTGCTGTACTCAAATCATATTCGCCCGCAACTCACGGCGCACAGTATCAAAACCAATGCGTATTGCTTTGATCCGCGCGAACTACGGAAAAATCCAACAGCGGGCACAACTCTCTGGAGGACAGTTACCCGTGCCAACCTGCCAAATCGTGTCCGGCAACTCCGGTGCGCAGGGATGTAACGCGAATCCAAAATCACTATCGCCGGACTCTCCGACGCTTTAAGACTCAGGAAAAAGCCGGTGAGAGGTTTCCCTCTCACCGGCTTGAGTCGTACTACGGCACTTCAGCTATGGCGCTGGAGCCGCCGCTGGCTTGGCTTTCGCCTTGTGCTTCTTCGCAGGAACAGGCGCCATACGCGACTGTCCTTGCACCTGGGTTTCGTCAACCGGCGTTCCTTCGACCGCCTGGCCAGAGCACAGGGCTCCATCAGGCAGATAGAAGAAGTGAGTCGCCTTACCCTTGGTCCCGCCGTCGCGAGACTCGATACGGCTGGCGTCCGACTTGGTCGGGCCGTCCGTAGTCAGGTAGTACTTCACGTTGACGGAGCGCTGGGCACCGAGTTGCTTAACGTCGACAGTCTCAGTCTGGTCCGTGTAGCCAACGACTTCCACCTTGCCGGTAGGCATCTGTTGCAGACGGAGAGACAGTTTGTCGAGCGTGTCCTTGCAATCGTTGTCCACGCGCCACGGTTTCTTGGGGTTCTTCTCGAAGGTACACTCGCCCCAATCCTCGATGCTGACGCACTTCATTTCCTCAACCACACCCACCGAAGCGGTGCAGCTAGCGGACAGACCATGCGAATCGGTCGCGGTGACCGTCACACTGACCGTCGAACCAGGCAGACCCGTCGTGTCGAGAGTCGCCGAGGTCCCGTTGCCAGTGATCTTGCCAGCCGAAGTTGTATAGGCATAGTTGCTGATCTGGGCGCCATCCTGGCTGGTTGCATTCGCCGTGATGGTGGCTGTCTCACCCGACTTCACAGTTGTCACACTCGCCGAGCAGGTTATGGAAGGCGGAGTGAACGGTTTGATCGTAAAGCTCGTCGAGCAGCTTGCCGAGTTGTTCTTGTTCCACTTCGGATCGGTGATGGTTGCATTGGCGGTGTAGGTGCCAGCCGCCAAGCCCGTCGTGTCGATGCCAGACGTTGCCGTTGTCGGTGCGGCGAGTTTGCCGCCCGTCGCAGTCCAGGCATAGGCCAAGGTGTGCTTGGGGCTGAAGTTCGTACCGGTTGTTGTCACTGTCACAGGCTCGCCAGCAAAAACAGGCGTGGTCGGGTTTGCCGAGCAAGCCGCCGACAGCGGAGCAGTGTAGTAATTGCCGAGGTTGAACACCACGCCAGCCGACAGACGAACACTGTTCCACGTCGAATTTTGGCCGTTGAAGGCCGACGAGTTGTAGCTGGTGTAGAGATAATCCGCCTGCGCCAGTCGCAGCGAGATCAGATTGGTCAGGTTCAGGTCGAATCCACCGCCACCACCAACCACTACACGCCACTCTGAATCGAGGCCTGCCGGGCTGATTTTCGTGGCTCCGACCAATACCCGGACGAACGGGGAAAATTGATCATTGCGAAACTTATACTGCAATCCTGCCAACCCAAAGCCGACATTGGAATACGTGCTGTTGTAGTGGCCACTGCCATCAATCACCACGCCCAAGTTACGTGCGTTGGGGAAATAGAATGTGCTGGAAGCATTCCAGCCGTGAGCGATGTCGGGGACCTTGCCCCAGTCAACGTAGCCGTTCGGGTGGTACCACGAATAGCCACCGAACACTTCCGCTCTCGGCTGCAAAGTCATTTGCGCTGCGGCAAACGAGCTCAATAAACACACCGCAAACGCAAGCGCGATCGACGTCGCTACAAGTCGTTTCGGAACTCCATCACAAAACGCCATTCTTAATCCTCCGGAACTCTAGCAGTACCGTAGCAAAGTGGCCCACTCGGGTTCAGTATTGAACTTATCAGGCACAAATTAAAGATCTAACAACCGTGTAACAGTTCCCGATTGTACAGCAACCGCCGAGATAAACAAAACTACTGTTTTCCGATGTTTACTGACTTTATAACCGGTTCCTCGGGTCTGTTCACGTCAGACCATTTGCACCCCGCCATCGCGTTCCACGATCTTCTTGCGGAACGACGCCCCGACGTAAGGCTGAGCTGCAGCTTTTATTATCGTACAACATAGGCTAGCGGCGCAGTAAAGGGAATTCTTAAGAAAAATTATCCGTCGCGCGCGGTTGCATGTTTCCCGCAGTTACTGCGTTCCCAGGCATCCGTATTGCGCGGGTTGCTGAACTCGATCTCTGCAATCAACAATTTTAAAGACCAAGGGCTTCGCGGTTCACCTTGAGTGGCCGGAAAATCGCCGAACTACGACATCTTCGGCGCGTCGGGGCTGCAATTCGACGGGCTTTCCAGCATTTCGTACCAACCGGACAGCTCCATCGGATCGTACGTCTCGGCAGCGTGGCTTTCGCCCAATCGGACGCTGTAGTGTTACCTTTACAGCAAGCCACCTGGTCGCCCTCCTCCTTTTCAGAGTGCAGGGCATAAAGATTTGCTTGGAGTTGTAGAGCCGCTCCCTAAATAGGCGAGAAGCTGGAAAATGCTGTCTGCTGGGTATCTCGCCAGGGGGCGTTATTTCCGAGAGGCTGTCGTTGGGAATGATTCAAGAAAAAGTACTGATCGTCGAAGACGAGGAAAACGAGCGGACCGGGCTTGCCGAATTGATTCGCGCCTGGGGCTATGAAACCGACACCGCGGAAGACGGCGTCGAAGGACTGGCAAAGGTTACATCGTGGGGCCCGGCCATCGTGGTTACGGACTTGAAGATGCCCCGCATGGATGGCTTGGAACTGCTGCAGCAAATCGCCGCCGCCCCACAGCAAGTTGCGGTCATCCTTCTTACGGGAATGGGCAAAGTCGATGCCGCCGTTACCGCCATGAAGCGCGGAGCTTTCGACTTCATTGAAAAGCCTGTCAATCCCACGCGGTTACGAAATGTTCTGCAGACCGCGACCCGTATCCGCGGCGCCGAACGCGAGTTAGAGGCCAGCCGCCGCAGGTTGCGCGACGTTGGCGTCCTGGGATCGCTGGTCGGCCCCTCCAAGAAAATGCAGGAGATCTTTCGCTTGGTCGAGATGGTTGCTCCCAGCACCGCCTCCGTTCTGATCACGGGAGAGAGCGGGACCGGCAAGGAACTTCTGGCACGCACCATTCACACTCTGAGCCCTCGCAAATCGAAACCCTTTGTGGCCATCAACTGCGCGGCCATTCCCGAAACCCTGATCGAGAGCGAGATCTTCGGCCACGAAAAGGGCGCATTCACCGGCGCGGTCGAGCGCCGCACTGGATGCTTCGAGCTGGCCGAGGGCGGAACCCTGCTGCTCGACGAGATCGGCGAGATGCCCATCGCCACGCAAGCCAAGCTTCTTCGCGTACTGGAAGACCGCAAACTGCGCCGGCTGGGCAGTAAGGGCGAAACCTCGGTCGATGTTCGCGTTCTCGCCGCCACCAACAAGCCTCCCGAGGAGGCCGTAGCCCGCGGCGAACTGCGCAATGACCTGTATTACCGGCTCAACGTGTTCAATATTCATATGCCGCCTCTGCGTGAACACATGGACGACATCACTGAGCTGGTCCACTCCCTGCTCGCAGACATGAACGAAAAACATAACCGCAAAGTCGTCGGCGTAAGCGAAGCGGTGATGAATACGTTTCAAGCTCACTCCTGGCCGGGGAATGTTCGTGAGTTGCGCAACACATTGGAGCGGGCCGTGATCCTGTGCGACGGCCCCACGATCGAACCCAAACACCTTCCGCCCGGCTTCGGAAAGGCCTTCGTCCTTGCCCCGGTGCACGATGCCAATTCAGTTCATCTCGGAGTCGGTACGACGGTCGGCGAGGGCGAGCGCCTACTGATTCTCAAAACCCTCGAGGCCACGCACAACAACAAGACTCGCGCGGCAGAGATTCTAGGCATCAGCCTCAAGACGCTGCATAACAAGTTGAAGGAATACGGGCAGCAAGGGGCCGGCAGCCCGGGCGAAATCGATTCGGCAGCCAGCTAACCCTACCCCTGCGCTTGGCGAACTGCCCGTACCGCTTGTACAATTAAGACTTTGCCGACGTAACGAGTTCAATCTCACCCTCGTTCGTTTCCCGCGCCGAAGTGGCGGAATTGGCAGACGCGCATGGTTCAGGTCCATGTACCCGCAAGGGTGTGGGGGTTCGAGTCCCTTCTTCGGCACCAGCACTTTTCAACGATCACAGCCAGGCTCATCGCCTGGCTGTTCGTGTCTGCGTTAGACAACTGAAGCCCCGCCATCTTGCGCCAATCGCATCCCATGCGCGAAACCCATTCGGGCTCATCGTATCCTTGGTTCGTGATATTCCCACCACCACCGTTGAACATCGAACCACCTCGCCGGAATCTGTGGCGCTTCATTGTCCCCCTGGTATTACTCAACATTTTGGTGATCGCTGGCCTGGGCACATGGTGGTACCGCTATACCGGAACGCCGGAGTGCTCGCTCGCGCGACTCGGCCATGCGGTCCGGGCGAAGAATTACGGCGAGGCCAGCCAGTACGTCGATGAGGAACGCATCGCCAACGCCATCAGCCAGTCACTGACTGATGTGCTGCTGGCCAAGTACACCCAGAAGTTTAAGGACGACCCGTTACCCTTCACCGACACGCGCATCGAGTTGTTGCACAAAATAGCTCCGCGCTTCCACGACTGGTCGCTTCTGGGAGTTCGCAACGCCATCCGACTACTGCTGAGCGGCAACGGACTGCTCACCGGCTCAACCGGATTCAAGGTGTTCGATGAGCATAATTTCTCCGGTCTGCATCCGGTGCGCTCGACCGTGAGCGGCGATATCGCGGATGTCGTGATCGCCGGAATGCCGCAACCCAATCCGTTCGACCTGACCGAAATCCATGTGCGCATGCAGCGCATTCCCAACTCGCGACAATGGCGCATCGAAGAAATCCCCGACGCCACGCCGATCTTCGCCAAGTACTTTGAGGCGCCGATGCCGTAGTCAGGCTGTCCCGTTTCGGGAAGAATTAGTTACCTTCGTCACATCGAAGCGATTTTTCTTTCGCGACTGGACCTCGCAGTAGCTGCATCATCGGAGTGAGTCCGCCGCGCGCTCGGCATCACCGCCGGCGCGATTGCGCTACCCCGAAATCGGCAAACGTCGAAGCGGTATGGGGAGTTCCTTGACAATTATGAGAGTTAACTTCAATGTTTGTGCTACTTTACGATGATTCGGCCGCTAAGTCATTGATCTGAGCACCCAGTAGCGACCTATGATCTGGTAAGCTCTTTGTTTGTGCTACTTTACGTGTAAGTCTTTTGTTTGTGCTACTTTGCAGAGAAAAATTTAGCAACTCGTTTGTTTCTGCGACGTTGTAATAATGTGGGGGAGGGTACTGCCTACGAAGAAAGAACCAGCCCGCCTCGTAATCATGGTCGGCTTACCCGGCACCGGGAAGACGGCGCTGGCCCAAGCGCTCGCGGCACGCCTCGCGGGAATTGTGCTGAGCAAAGACCTCGTACGGGCTGCGCTCTTCCCTCCCGGCGCTATCGACTATTCCGATGCGCAAGACGACTTCTGCATGTCGGTCGTTCTTCAGGCCGCACAACGCATCGCCTTCGCGCACAGTGTGCCATTCATTTTTCTGGATGGCCGCACTTTCTCGCGCAGCCGTCACGTAGCAGAAGTCGTTCGCGCTGCCGGTGAAGCCGGTGCGGATTACAGGATTCTGCTCTTGTCCTGCCCCGACGAGTTGGCACTGCAGCGCATTCGCAAGAGTCGAGGCGAACACTTGGCCGGCAACCGCGACGCAGATCTCTACTGGGAAGTAAAAGCGCGCTTCGAGCCGATCACGCTACCCACGCTCGACGTCGACACATCGCGGCCGTTGGTGGAGTGCGTGGAGCAGTGCGTCGCGTATCTGAGGTGACCCACCAAGACGAGTTCACCACGGAGACACAGAGGCACAGAGAAAAACGCAATTAGTACTAATCGAAAGCGGCAAGAAACAGCCTCACTTTAATGTTTGTCATCACGAGCGGAGCGAGGGATCTGCTCTTTGCCCGCGTCGCAGAAAAGCAGATTCCTCGCGCCCAATGGCGCTCGTAATGACAATACTTAAAGAGGTTTCAGAAATAGTCCGAGTGGTCCGCGGTTGCCTTCGCTTTTCGTCTGCGTATTTCTCTGTGTCTCAGCGCCTCTGTGGTGAATTAGGAGAGTAGTTTCTCCACCACGTCGTAGCTCTCGGCTAGCGCCGCATCCAACGCCGCCGGATCTTTGCCGCCGGCCTCGGCCATGTCGGGACGACCGCCGCCCGAGCCTCCGACTTTTTTCGCCACCTC
>OBLT010000922.1_pt1 | contig 19100 bp, 19 predicted proteins | sample 1518721 | NCBI WGS metagenome assembly OBLT01 (sample SAMEA3539307, study PRJEB22396) | soil metagenome | biome: tundra; feature: field; material: soil | place: USA | collected 2010-05 | depth 0.15 m | reverse complement strand
CGCCATTCGCCGAGGCACCGCCTGTGCCCTGGCGTCCGCCCGCTTGGACCGTGCCGCCAGTGCCTGCCGCGGCGCCGCCATTCGCCGAGGCACCGCCTGTGCCCTGGCGTCCGCCCGCTTGGACCGTGCCACCAGAGCTGCTGGAACCGCCGCTACCGGCGGACGCGTCACCACTGCCGAAGATTGTCCCGCCCGCGCCTCCTTGGGACACCGGGACAACCGAGGTTGTCCCACCCGCCCCAGAGTCGGTTTGAGTATGTTGAGACGAGCATGCCGCCGTCATGGCGACGAGCACAGCCATCACTCGGCACGAGAGCAATTGGCGAGATGTCTCTATCATAGGGCCTCCTTGGGATCGGATGTCGACGCAATCATCGTGAAACATCCACACACAGCTTGCGTGCGCGCGTAACATGCGCGAAGCGCAGCAGGCGAACGAGCATAGTGTATCGCTTCGATGCGGCGACGATCGAGTGAAATCAGGGCTCCTGCAGCCTTTACCGGCGAGTCGCGGTCATTTCAGTCAACCAGCGCATAGCCCGAGCTCGATAGCCAGAACCGTGGCCGCGGTTGATGTGCCGAATGATCGCCTTGTCGTCGACGAAGAACGTGGTAGGCAGGCGATCCTCGCCAAAAGCGCGCGCGAGTACGCCGTCCCTTTCCAGCGCAATCGTGGTTGCCGCGGGCAGGGGATGACTTGCGAGAAAATCCTTCAAGGCCGGAGCATTGCCCTCGACCGCCACGATCATCAGCTCGAAGCGCGGTCCCAGCTTTTGCCTGACGGCGAGGATTTCGGACAGCCCCTCCTTGCACGGCTCGCACCAACTGGCGAAGAAATCCACCACCGTCACGTGCCCCTGCAAATTGTCCTCGCGCACATCTGTTCCGGCCAGGGTCTTCGCCGCGAATGCCGGCACTGGTTCGCCCACCTGCGGCCGGGCCTCACCGACCACCAGCAAAGGCAAGAGCAAGAGCGAGATCATGATCGCAGTCTATCGCCCGGCTGCTCTGCCTGCGAATCCGAGATTGATTCCGATCTCCACGAGGCGGATGCATCGACGACCCAAACATGGTTGAAATTCTGACGGGCGGAACTAGCTGGCGACGGCAAGAGCATACCGTCGCCAGAGTCGCCGCTCAGCACCAGACAACATTCTGATCAGCGATGTCCGCCGCCGTGTCCGCCCCCGCCATGGCCGCCACCGAAGCCGCCGTGCGAGCCGCCACCGAAACCGCCGTGCGAGCCGCCACCGAAACCGCCGTGCGAGCCGCCGCCGAAGCCGGCGTGTCCGCCGCCGCTGTAATTCATGTGGGCGCCAGCACCGCCGCGAAATCCGCCCGCAGCGACGCCGCCGCGATAGCCGCCAGCAGCGTGGTAGCCGCCGCCAAAGCGCGGTCCACCGCCGTGGGCGTATCCGCCGCGAAATCCGCCGCCGAAGCCGTGTCCGCCGCCACGATAGCCGCCCCAGCCGTAGCCGGCCCGGTACAGGCCGCGATACCAACCAAAGCCAAGGGCGCCGCGCACGCCAAAGTATGGATAGGCGCCCCATCCCCAAATCCAGGGCGCGGCCAACCATGCCCACCCGTAGCTGGGGTAATACACATAGGCATACGGGGAGGTGTCGTAGGCCGTGCCTTCGTAGGTGTACTGATCGCCGTACGGCATCCAGACCCAGCCGTATTGCTCCGTGTACACCCACTGGCCCGCGGACGATCCTTGATTGGCCGGCATGGGCTGTTGCATTTGCCGCGCTTGCGGCTGAACCCGCGACTGAACCGGAGGATATGGCAGCTGCGCGGGTGGTGCCGGCGGCTGCAGGTTGGGCGCGGGCGTGGCAGGCTGCACCTGTGCCTGGGTGGGCTGGTAGTCAGGCGCCTGGTTGTTCGAGATTTCGATGAAGTCGCCAGAGCCTTCATCGGCCCGCGCGGCACCGGATCCCAAGAGCAAGAGCGCAAAACAGGCAGTTAGTTGGGTCTTCATGGCAACACCTCACATCCTAGCATTGGCTAGAGCAACCTTCGTGCCGTGCCGTCCAGGTCGCCGACAGCCCGATTGCCTGTCTCGCTCCACATTCTACGCCCTTTTGCTGGCCCCAAGACATGTGGCGCCGCTTCACTCTCGTGCCCGCTAAGCCCTGTGTGAATGGAATTCACGGAACGGTCGTTGTCTGTCACAAGGCCGGCTGGGACGCAGGCGATTTAGTTGGCGCGAGCGGCCTTTCGCGGTCATAGTTCCACCTGTCCTTGCCTTCGCATGCTGCGAAGCGCGCCGGAACCGGTTAGCGGTCTTGCTGTCTGAACGGTTTTTTTGCACGGACCGTTCACACAACCCCTGACCTTCCGCCTTCGTAGGCGGGGCGCACCGAAGGGTCGGGGGAGACTTCCAAGAGGATCGCTTTTGATGATCGCTACCGCTTCGACACCCGTATCACGCCCAGTTTCCACCCCTATTTCCGCCAACGCTTCGCCCGACCCGATGGCCCCCGCGTCCCAAGCGAGCGCCTTCGCGGCCTTCGGCTTGCGCGTTCCCCTTTTGCGCGCCGTCGCGTCGGAAGGCTACACCACACCCTCGCCCATCCAAGTGCAAGCCATTCCTTTCGTCATGCAGGGGCGCGACTTGCTCGGCTGCGCCCAGACGGGAACCGGCAAGACTGCGGCCTTCGCCCTGCCGCTTCTGCACCGCATGTCCGATCCGGCGCAGAGCAAGCGCCGCGTGGGCCCGCGCGTGCTGGTGCTGGCCCCTACGCGTGAGCTGGCCGTGCAGATCATGGAGAGCTTTCAAGTTTACGGAAAGCATGTGTCGCTCAACTACGGCGTGATTTTGGGCGGCGTTTCGCAAGGCTCGCAAGTCGCGACCTTGCGCCGGGGCGTCGACGTCCTGGTGGCCACGCCGGGCCGCTTGCTCGATCTCATGAGCCAGGGCTGCGTGCCGCTGGCCGATGTCGAGACCCTGGTGCTCGACGAGGCCGATCGCATGCTCGACATGGGCTTCATCGATCCCATCCGTCGCATTATCGCCAAGCTGCCAGCCAAGCGGCAGAACCTTCTGTTCTCGGCCACCATGCCGCCTGCCATCGCGACCCTGGCCGGTCAGATTCTGCGCGACCCGGCCAAGGTTTCCGTCGCGCCTGCGGCCACCACGGTCGACACGGTTTCGCAGTCGGTGTACTTCGTCCGCCAATCCGACAAGCGGTCGCTACTGCGCGAAGTTCTGCGCGATCCGGCCCTGACCCGCGCCATCGTTTTCACGCGCACCAAGGCCGGCGCCAATCGTGTCGCACGCGATCTCGACGCAGCCGGGGTGACGGCCGACGCCATCCACGGTAACAAGAGCCAGAACGCCCGACAGAACGCGCTCATGGGATTCCGCAACGGCAAGGTGCGCGTGCTGGTGGCCACCGACATCGCCGCGCGCGGCATCGACGTGGACGGTATCAGCCACGTCATCAACTTCGAATTGCCCAACGAGCCCGAAAGCTACGTCCACCGCATCGGCCGCACGGCGCGCGCCGGCGCCAGCGGTGTTGCGCTTTCGTTCTGCGACGCTGCCGAGCGCACCTATCTGCGCGACATCGAGCGCCTCACGCGCAAGAGCATCTCAGTCGTCGCCAACCACCAGTTCGTGGCCGGCAGCGACGTGCCGACGCCCATACCGACCCGCCAAGGGCGCGGTGGTGGTGGGCGTAGCTTCGGCGGAGGCAACCGCGGCTGGCGAAGGTAGCCCTAGAACTTTCTGGTTCGGGCCTCTGCTGTGTCACAATGGATCGCAGCACTATCTTGCGCGTGACAGCGCGGAGGCCCCATGAGAGACACTATTTTCTTGGTCGCGATCCTGACGATTCCCGCCTGTGGCGGGTCGAGTAGCATTGCCACCACGCCGATGGATGCCGCAGCCGTGGATCCTGACGCCCCCGCCGGCGATACCGGAGCACCGGGTGGCTCCGACGCCAAGGCATCAGGCTGCGATCTTGCGGCAAAACTGTGCACCAAGCTAGCCGCGTGCGCCCCGTTCCTCCTCAAAGCGGTCTATGGCGACGTGACCACATGTTCGGATCGGCTGACCCTGGCGTGCACGGAACAATCACGCTCGACCGGCAGCGGAATGACAGCGAACAATCTCCAGCACTGCGCTGACGCTCTGGACACCGCGGCTTGTAAGGACGTGTTCGCCAACAATGTTCCGGCCTGCACCTTCCACGGTACCCTCCCTGACGGCGCGACCTGTGGCGATGGCAGCCAGTGCGTAAGCGGGTTCTGCTCGCAAGGTGGCAGCCTGTGCGGTGTGTGTGCCGCCAAGGGCGCGGCCGGATCAGCCTGCCCATCCGGGAGCAACGACGAATGCCAGACCGGGCTGGTGTGCAGCTCGGGCAAGATCTGCGCGCAGCCAGCGGCGGTCGGCTTGATATGCGACGACACGACCCAGCCTTGTTTGACAGGATTGTTCTGCACCGCCGCTGCGAAGACCTGCGCCTTGACCGTTCCCGCAGGCCAGGACTGCCCGGGCGCCTACTTCAACTTCGTCGACGGAACCCTGTGCTCTGCCAAGAGCAGCGCCGCCAACCCCCAGGTTGGCACCCAGATCGGCACCGCCTCGGCGGGACAGCCCTGCGGCCTCGCGCCGGGCAATGGCTCACCAGCCACCCTTTGCGCCCCTGGCAGCGTTGCTGCCTGCTCTCGGGCACCTGACGGCATCCTGCTTTTGGGCATTCCGACCAAAGGGCTCTGCAAGGACCCTCGTGATGACGGATTCACCTGCACCGCCACCGACATTTGCCAACCCGGCGCCCAGTGCATCAGCGGTTTCTGCCGGATCCCGTCCGGCAGATACTGCCAGCAGCCCGTGGATGCGGGCAGCTGAGACCGATGGCGTAGAATCCGGGGTTTAGTGCCAGAGGTCGGCGATGAAATGCAACACATCAGACGCTGAATGAACGTGACCGATTCGCTCCGAGTTGGCATTGCCAGAAGCGAAGTCGATGCCCAGGCCGTCCATCCGGTCAGCCTGCATCTCGACCGAGCGTACGCGCCGCTCGCGCTCGGCCAGCTCGGCCAGCTCGCGCTCGCGTTCGCGTTCCAGCCCGCCTCGTTCGACGAAGCGGATGACTTCCGCCAGCTCGCCAGCGTCGAACCAAACCCCGTGGTTCTTGCAAACATCGACGACCACGCCCGAGATGCGGCCGAAGGCTTGCCGGTTCATGGATTTGCCGCATGTCGGACAAGAGATGTAGCGAACCGTAGTCTCGCGCTTCATCTCGCGCTTGGGCAAGGCCAGGCGCAGGCTCGTCGGCATGTCCCGCGCGGCCACCAGTCGCTCCATCGTGGTTGGCGCCAGGAACAGGCCGCCACACTTGTCGCATTCCTCGACGCTGAGGTCGCCGTACTCGCGCGCATGCAACTGGCTGTCGCAGCGCGGACAACGGTAGGCGGCTGCAACACCCGATCGCTCGGTCGAGGACGCTAGCGCGCGCCCGCACGCCTGGCAGTGCGCGGACTCGGCAAGGTTCCAGGCCAGGCAGGTGGCGCAGCGGCAGGTGGCAACGGTGGAGCCGCAGTACGGGCAAGCGCGCGAGCCGATCGCGATGGATCCGCCGCAGCCAGGACAGAGAATCGTTTTCGCTTCGTCGCTCGGCACGGCACAGTGGCACACGCGCGTCGGCGAACGGCCATCGGCTGGTGGGTCGACCACGCCTCCGCAGGCTAGACAAACAATGAGATCGGACATAGCGACCCTACGATTGTAGCGGTTTCCACCAGGACATGAACAGCGGTGTTGGACCTCCGCTAGTCAACGGTCGTTCTCTCGTCACAAGGACGAGCGGGCAGAGCTGTCTTCGACCGGGGTTCCGGCTTCGATGCGCATGGGGGCATTGTGGTGGCGGACGGCTTTGGTCGCCTCCAGGCAGGCGCGGCCGAAGGGTTTCTCGATCTTGTGCCACAGCTCGTCCTCGGCGTCGGCGTAGAGCTTGCGACGATTGCCGGTAAGCTTGACCGTCGTGAGCTTTCGGCCGCTGACACCACTACGCAAATCGATGGTGAGAACGGCCATATCCTTGCCCGTATCCTTGATCTGTCCGTGGACGTAGAGCGCGAGATCCAGCGCGGCGCCCATGTCGCGGAATTGTTCGGTGGTGTCCGGCGACTTCAGGTTGGTTGAGATTTCCCTGACCTTGGGTTTGAGCACCTTGATGACTTGCGCGCGGATTTGCTCGGTGTTGTCGCCGTGAAATGCGAGCAGTGCGATCTTGCTTGCCGTGATGGCCTCGGCTTCCTCCCGTGCGCGGGCCTCGGTGCTCGCGTGCGCCTTGGCGCGGGAGTGGCTCTTGGCCGCGGCCTTGCGGGGCGCCGCCAGGGCGACCGAGGCGCCGCCAGTGAGCAGCAAAGCCAGAATGCAGGCCAGACTCGATCTCCCCGGCGCAAATCGTGCTCGGAGCCTTGTCGCGTCAGACAGTGTGGACGCCGCGGTCGGGGCTGACGCGGCGGACGAATCCAAGACGAACATCCGGGACATCGAGATCTTCTACTCGTTTTGCCCCGGCCGTGCCTAGCACATCTTGGAATTCCCCTCGCACGAATGTTGCGCACCGGCACTCAAAGATGATAGCCACACCACCGTCATGGACGCGGTCAAGCACATGGGCGAGCAGGCGATCGGCCGGCTGCTGCTCCGCTACTCTCTGCCGGCCATCGCTGGATTTCTGGCCAATGCGCTCTACCAGATCGTCGATCGCATCTTGGTCGGACGCGGCGTGGGCACCGACGGCATGGCCGCGGTGACCTCGGCGTTCCCACTGTCCATCGTGGCTTTGGCGCTGGCCTTGTTGGTGGGCACGGGGACGGGCAATCGCATCTCGGTCTTGCTCGGCAAGCGCGACGCAGAGGGAGCGGAGCGCGTGCTTGGTCAGGGATTGCGCCTGGCCCTGATCAACGGAACGGTGCTGGCGCTGGTCACCTGGGCATTCAGCACGCCGCTCTTGCTCGCGTGTGGTTGCGCGCCCCGGCTGCTGGCCATGGCCATTCCCTTCGTGCGTATCATCTCCATCGGCCAGATCTTCCTCATTTCGCTGATTTCCATGGGCAACATCCTGCGCGTGCAGGGCCGGCCCATGCTGGGGTTGCTCATCATGGTGTCGAGCAACCTCTTGAATGTGGGGTTGGCCGCGCTGGCGATCTTCGGTCTGCACTGGGGCATCACGGGGACAGCCCTGGCCACGGCCATTTCGCAGGCCGCGGGCTGCCTGACGGTGATCGCTTTCGTGCAGGGCAAAGCCAGCGTGCTGCACATCCGGCGCGCGTTTCTGAAGGCCGACCGGGCGCTAGCGCGTTCGATCATCACCCTCGGAGCGCCCTTCGGACTGATGCAACTTCTGGCCACCCTGGTCTTCCTGGCCGCCAATCACGGTGCGGGCGGGCAGGCCGGAACGCGCGGGGTGGCAGCGCTGGGCGTGCTCAACACCGTGGCCATGTTTCTCATCTACCCGCCCATGGGGGTGATGCAGGCCATGCAACCGCTCGTCGGGTTCAACAAGGGCGCGGGCCAGATGAAACGCGTGCGTGCCATCCTGGTGCGCGTGCTCTTGGCCACGACGGCGATGGGCGCGCTCTTTTCGATCCTGACTGCCATCTTCCCCGGCCCCATCGCGGGACTGTTCAGCAAATCCGATCCAGAGCTGATCGAGATGGTTCGCCGTGGACTGCCCTGGTTCACCATCCCGATTACCCTCTTCGGCATTACCGGAACCATGGCGCACTACTTTCTCAGCGTACACGAGCCGCGCATGGCCGGGCTGCTACTGCTGGGTCGACAAGTCCTGACCATCCCCATGTTCGTCCTCTTCCCGCGCTGGTTCGGCTTCTACGGGATCTATCTTGTCGGCCCCTGCGCGGATCTTCTCTTCGCCGTCATCGCAACCAACGTGATGGTGCGCGAGCTCGGAAAGTTGCGCCTCGCGCCGGATTTGGTGGCGAGCTCTTGACCCGCGTGTGACCCTCGCTACATCGAGAGGTTCAGTCAGCGCCGATAGAACTCTTCGATCTGGGATAGGACCCGGTCCACGAGCTCGGAGCCCATGCCGTACCACAGGGGCAAGCGAAGCAAGCGTTGGCTCTCGCGTGTGGTGTAGCGGTCCTCACCCACGAACTCGCCGAAGCGCAGCCCGGCCTCCGCACTGTGAAGTGGAATGAAATGAAAGGTCGCGCTGGTGCCTCGCTCGGCAAGATACGCCAGCAAGCGGCTTCGCTCATCGAGGTTCGCCGTCTTCACGTAGAAGAGATGCCCGTTGTGCTGGCAGTCTTGGGGAACGGTGGGAGTTTCGAGTCGCGCGCGCGCGACCAGGCCACGTAGACCGTCGTGATAACGCCGCCAACTGGCCATCCGATCGGTCAAGACGTCGGAGCTGCCCTCGAACTGCCCCCACAGAAAAGCCGAGCACAGCTCGCTCGGCGTGTAGGAAGAGCCCACGTCCACCCAGGTGTACTTGTCGACCTGCCCTCGGATGAACCGTCTGCGGTTGGTTCCCTTGTCGCGGATGAACTCGGCGCGCTCGACGTAGCTCGACTGATTGATCACCAGTGCGCCGCCTTCGCCACAGTGCAGGTTCTTGCTCTCGTGAAAGCTGAGGCAGCCGAAGGTTCCGAGCCCGCCGAGTGGCCGGCCCTTGTACGTGCCGAGAATGGCGTGGGCCGCATCCTCGACGATCAAAAGGCCATGTTGCTTCGCTATCTCAGCCAGCGCGTCCATGTCGCACGCGATGCCGGCGTAGTGCAAAGCACAGATGACCTTGGTTCGCGGCGTGACCGCCTGGAGCACCAGGCGCTCGTCCAGGTTGAGGGTGTCGGGCCTAATGTCCACGAAGCGAAGCGCGGCCCCGCGTAGCGCGAAGGCATTCGCGGTCGAGGTGAAGGCGAACGACGGCAGGATGACCTCGTCCCCCGGTTCGATTCCCGCCAGCAACGCCGACATCTCCAGCGCGTGGGTGCAGGAGGTGGTCAGGAAAACCTTGCCGCCGCCAAGTCGCTGCGAAAGCCATGTCGCGCACCGCTCGGCGTAGTCGCCCTCTTGCAACGACCGTTCTCCGTCGAGCAATCGATGCAAGTGTGCCGACTCGCGGCCCGTGCGCGTCGGTTTGTGGAACGGGATTGTTTGAGGCATCGATTACCTCCCCACGAGTCGCGAAGCCAGTTGCTTGACGTGGAAAATCGCCTTGCGCGTGAAGTTCTTCTGCGATTGGGCAGGACGAGACACCTCGGCCGGATAGTCCAGGGCGCGTGCGATGCTTTCCATGCGCGCGTTGCCCGAGGCGTGGAGCAGGCACGGCCAGGTCCCCGTGGCGCGGTTGAAGACCCGACCTTTGGCGAACTCGAGGTCGGTCAGGTTTGGCCTGCGGGTCAGAAAGTCCTTGAATAGCAGGTTGTGGAAGAGGTCGCAACGCCAATCGAGCGCCACCTCGTCATCCCCGCGAATGTACATCTTGGTCAGACGCTCCTGATCCATGTCCTTGTCGGTCATCTTCTCTTGCTCGACCAGTCGATCAATGACCGAGCGGGCGCAGGCGGCGTTGGCCATCCAGGTTCCGGTGTTCAGGTGGTCGTAGCCGAATTCGGTGTGCGGTATCCTCTGGCCGCTCTTGTTGAACTCGGTGTTGTAGACGGCCGCCAGCCCGCGGCCCAGCTTGAGCGAGCCGCAGACGTACTTGCCGTGGTGGGGCTGATAGCGCGCGGCCAGCTCGTCGAGGTCGGTCAGGAAGACCACATCGAAGGGATCCACGGACAACACCAGATCGTCGTCAGGCAAATCGTGAATGGCACGTCGAATGTCCAGGGTCTTGCGCCCGAATCCGACCCAAGGCTGTTCCCAACCGAGCCGAATCGGCTCGACGCCAAATCGCTGGCATGAAGCCATGAACAGGTCGAAGTAGGCTTGCCTTCCAGTGGCGTACGCGAATACCGAAACCACGCCTATTTCTGACTCGAAGTTCGGCTTTCGTCCAGGGGCCTTCGTCCTGTGGCGGCCAGTATTCCATTCGGGTCTTGAACTGCCGGCTCGCTCATGAGACGATTCCAGCGCCAAGGAAGGGCGCGCGTGGCGGTGTTGGGGAAGCCGACGGCGGTCTATTTGGCCGGCTTGGCGGCGGGCGATGTCGGCTTTGCCGCCGGGGCCGCAGACGCTGGTGCAGCGACTTTTTCGGTCAGCTCGGCATTCAGATCGAGACTGACCTCGTTGCCAACCACCACACCACCGTTGTCGAGCACCTTGTTCCAGCCGATTTCGAAATCCTTACGATCGATCTTTCCCGTCGCGTGAACGCCGCGCACTGTGGTCCCGAAGGGCGTTTTGAATGCATCCGTAGGCCCTTCGACTTCCAGCACGACCGGCTTGGTCACGCCGTGCAGGCTCAGATCGCCGGTCACCTTCAGCTTGTTCTTGCCCGTTTTCTGCACCTTCGTCGACTTGAAGGTGGCGGTCGGGAACTTGGCGACGTCGAAGAAATCAGGCGATTTCAGGTGGGTATCACGCTTGGGCTCGTTGGTGCTGACCGACGCGAGATCGATGGTGACTTCGACGGTGGACTTGGTCACGTCCTTCTCGTCGAGCTCCACCGTTGCTTTGACCTTTTCGAACCGCCCCTTCACCGTGGATACCATCATGTGGCGCACGCTGAATTCGATGGCGCTGTGGGCGGGATCCAGCTCCCAAGTGGCGGCCGTTGCGCTCGCCGGGATCCAAAGAGAACCTATCGCGGTCAGGGCCAGAACGTTGATCATCCTCATGGTCGTCACCTTTCGTGTCTTTCCTGCGTTGTGTTCATGCTGGGGGTCGATCCTTGGATGCCGTGGCGCACTGTTGGTAGCAGGCTCCGCGAGATTTCGGAGTGCCTAGCCCGTATTATTCATGAGCCGCGCTTGGTCGATGAAGCTCGTACGGGCTAGCCATACGCGTGGGGAGCCGCCGAGCTTTGCTCGGCGCGGACCATCGCGGGAAGGTTTGGAAACCCTCCCAGGGTTTCCATCACAATCCTCTAGCCCGCCATTGCCAAAGAGCCGAATGCAGACTGTTCAGCGAAGGTCGTCGGTGTACCGATTGTCGTGAATAATGCGGGCTAGTCGGGCTTTCGCTGGTCGGGCAGATGAATCACGAACGAGGTTGGCCAGCCGTCGACGTCTTCAACCGAGATCGTCCCCTGGTGGGCCGAAGCGACCAAGCGGCAGAAATACAGGCCCACGCCCCAGGCCGACATGCGCCGAGGCTCTGTCCCGGCGAGGGGGAACTTGTCGAACATCCTCTGGCGTTCGGCGTCCGGGATGGCCGGTGCGGTGCTGTGGATCGACACTCGGATCTCCGCTGCCCCGGAGGAAGCTACCAACAAGACGCGGCCTCCTTCGGGTGTGTGGCGAAGCGCGTGCGTGGTCAGGACATCCAGAATGCGCGGGAATAGGCGCAAATCCACTGCGGCAGTCAGACCTTCCGGGGCATCGAAGTTTAGCGCGATCGATCGCCCCCGGGCGCGTGGAGTTGCCTCCTGAACGGCTGCCTCGAGGATCGGCCTCAAGTCGACGAAGTCGAGGCGCAGGGTGAGCCGGCCGCTCTCCAGTTTCGACATGTCGAGGATCTGCGTGATCATGCCGCTCAGGGTGTTGAGCGTGCTCAAGGCATCGTCGGTTGCTTCGAGCAGCGACGCCTGGCTGGGGTGCTTCTTGAGCTCGATGGCCAGGTATTCGAGCGAAAGCAGGGCCGCTCCGACTGGGCTGCGCATGTCGTGCACGATGATTTCGAGCAAGGCGTCCTTCTCGCGTTGCAGGAGCTCGAGCTGCTGGTGTTGCCCTTGCAACTTGGCGAGAGACATCAAGGCCATGGTGGCCTGGTTTTCGCGCACGAGTGCCGCCATGGCATTGCGAGGCACGGCGCTGATTGCCACCGCCACGAATGCGAGCGCGAATACCGCCATGGTCATGGGCCAATATGAAAAACCGGCCAAGTGGAGAATCACCACCTCTGCTGCTGTCGATAGCAGGGTCAGAACGGCGACCAAGTGCGCCGGCATGGAAAGACCCGCCAGGGCGACGATAAGGGTGTAGGCGCAAAGGCCGGTGACCCCCCAAGCCGCCACGAAGAGGGGCACGCCGGCGTCGGCGGAGATGCCCAGGCGGTGAACCAGGAAGGTCACGCCAATGTCGAGAAATGGCAGCACCCACGACAGCTGCATGGTCAGCGCGCGACGGTGGTACACGAATGCCAGCGTTGCCAGGGTCAGGTAGAGCGCCAGGGGCCACGCCAGGATCCAGGGGGACATCCCGCGCGTGGAGGTCCAAGCGATCCCGATGCCCAGAAAGACCGTCACGGCGACAACGCGAATCGCGGCGGTCAGCACGAGTGCTTGCTTGCGGATCGGTCCCATCATCTGAGAACCAACTTGGGGAGACCCAACCTGGTCTAGGGACTTGATGGAATCGGGCATGGGCAGGAGGCGGAAAAATACGCCAGATCGCTACAATCGACCAACCCTTTCGATCCTGAAGGACCACCATTTTGAGCGGCGCTCGGCGCTCGGCTCTCAATCGCCGTCACCCGGGTTTCCCGGCACGCCGTACATCCAGCGGATTGGTGCCTGGACGGTCTCGGGGCTTGGCCAGGGCGCGCGATCGCGACTTTGCGGCGTACACTAGGCGCGATGAAGTCTCCTCGTCCGCAATGAAAACTTGCGATGCTGGCTGGCGCACCTGGCAGCACGGAGCGCGGCTCGCCGTGTTTCTTGCCGTTCTTGCCGCCAGCGGCTCTGCCACAATCTGCGCGCACGCCGCGACTCGTTGCCCGGTGGGGGCTGGCGGCGGCGAGGCCCTTGCGAAGATCGACGGCGAAGCGCGCCTGACCTGGATCGATGCGCATTTGTCGGCTACGGCCCATCGAGCGCGGGTCTGGACCTGGGGCTGGGGCATAGGAATCGTCGCGGCCACGTTGGGCAACCTGGCACCGTTGCCGTTCGTGGCCAAAGGCGACCGCATCGACTGGTATGTGGGCGCGGGCACCACCATCGTGGGTATCGTGCCGCTCTTGATTGCCCCGCTCGACGTGGTGGACGACGCGCGCAGATTGCACCTTCGGGTGGCTGAGGAGTCGAGCTCGGACAACGTATGTCGTTTGCTCGCCGATGCAGAGCAGAGCCTGGTCCGCGATGCCAAGAATCAATCGGACGGGCAGCGCTGGTGGCTGCACGTTGGCAACGTGTTGCTCAACACCGGGGTCGGTCTGTTCCTGGGACTCGGCTACCACCACTGGGGCGCGGGCGCGTGGAACGCCTTCGGCGGCTCCGCCATCGGCGAGGCCATCATCCTGACCCAGCCCACGGGGACCATGGGGGATCTGCGGCGCTATCGCACGGGCGAGCTCGACGTGCCATAGCCCGCAAGTCGGCGTGAAGGCATCTCCGACAGCTCGCAGGCCCGATTGACCGCGGACGTCCGCGGTCGTCCGGACACCCTGTTCTCAGGGGTAGTGACCCGCCCTGGCGGTTGGCTGTTGGCCGAAAGACTGGAGATTGGCCTCGAATCGGCACGGATGGTTGTTGGTACGCACCTTGCTGAGAGTGCCTGGTGCGTTCACGCAATCAGTTGCGGAGCTTTCGAGGAGGTTTTTCATGCGTTACCCTGTTGTTCTCACTTCGGCCCTACTGCTCGCCGCCCTCGGCTGTGCAGGTGAAATGGGCGCAATTGGTTCGCCCGACAAGGAAGCCAAGTCGGGCGGTGGCAACCCGTTCAAGAATGTCCGTTTCTTTCTCAACCCCGCGTACACGGCCTCGGTCGAGACCACCGCGGCCAAGCATCCAGAAGAAGCTGGCACCATTCGCAAGGTCGCGACCCACCCGACCGGCGTGTGGCTTTCCGACATCAAGGCCGTCGAGAATTTGAAGGGCTGGCTCGACGAGGCCAAGCAGCAGCAGGACGCGAGTGGGGTGCCGACCATGTCTGTGATCGTTGTCTACAACTTACCCAATCGTGACTGCGCGGCCGTGTCGTCGGCCGGCGAGCTCAAGGTCGAGGAAAACGGGGAGGCCCGCTATCGCACGGAGTTCATCGATCCCATCGCGGCCCAGTTCAAGGCGCACGCGAACCAACCCATTGCCGTCATCTTGGAACCGGATTCGCTGGGCAACTTGGCCACCAACATGAGCTTGCCCAAGTGCCAGCAATCCAGGTCCGCGTACAAGAACGGCATCGTCCACGCCATCAAGAGCTTCCACTTGCCCAATGTCAGCGTCTATCTCGACGCCGGGCACGCGGGTTGGCTGGGCTGGGACGACAACCGCGCCAAGATCGCCAAGGTGTTCAAGACCGTGCTCAACGAGGCCGGCGGCCCGCAGATGATTCGCGGCTTTGCACTCAACACCTCGAACTACACCCACCTGTCGAACCGCGACGGTGCCGCGCTCGAGCCCACCAATCCCTGCCCGAACGAATTGAGCTACGCCAAGACGCTGGGAGAGACGCTGGCCATGTACGGTTTCAAGAACCACGGATTCATCATCGACACCTCACGCAACGGCAAGGGCGGCATCCGGGCCAATTGGGGCAGCTGGTGCAACGTCCACGGCGCGGGTTTGGGAGAACGCCCGCGCGCCGATCCAGCGCCTGGGATCGATGCCTATTGGTGGGTCAAGCCACCGGGAGAGTCGGACGGCTCGTCCAATCCGTCGGGCCCGCGTTTCGACGAAATGTGCGCGGGACCCGACGCGGCCAAGGGCGCCCCGCAGGCGGGCCAGTGGTTCGAGGCCTACTTCATGGATCTGGTCCATAACGCCAGCCCGGGGCTGTAATGGGAGAGGCCTGACGAGGCCCCAAGTCTCTACTCGCCTCGTCAGGCTTGGGTTATGGTCGAAGACTGTCGACTTTGCAGCCAAGACATCCGACAATGCGGCCTGTCTCGCTGTGATGTCTTTCACGAAGCAACCAGGAACATTTGGCAAGGGACTCTTGGCCCTTGCCCTGCTGGGCGCTCTCGTTCTCGCTTCGGCGTCGGTGCTGGCCGTTCCGGCGGAGGTGCGCGTTCCCATCATCAAGGAGCACGGCAAGGCCGATCCGCCCGCGCCCGGCGTGTTCTCGCACTGGCAGCACGACCAATACCTTTGTGTCACCTGTCACCCAGCCCTGTTTCCCCGCGCGCGCATGGGATTCACCCACGACCAGATGGACGAGGGCCGGTTCTGCGGCGCTTGTCATGACGGTCGGACGGCGCCACCGTCCAGCGGCGCGCATGCGACCTGCAAATCCTCGTGTCACGCAAGATGAAGAAAGTCGCACTTCTTGCTTCGCTCTTTCTCGTGCTGACCGAGTCGTCGGCTTGGGCTGCATCCGAGGCAGCCACTTCGGACGGCGCAGCGGAGACCGAGTCCGCCAATGCAGCCCAGCCCGCACCCGCGCCGGGCACTCGGTCGTCGAAGGATGACGCCGAGGAGCACGGCGGCCCGGCGTTCGCTCTGTCAGGCGGCATCCGCCTTGGCGGTATGTTTGACGCCGCCTACGAGCGCGCAGGCAGGTCGGGCGACATGGGCAGCGGGCACAACGAATTTCACAGCTATCACCATTTTCTGTTTCTTTCCCGCCAAGGCGACGACGTGCCCGTGGGATTCAACGCCGAGCTGCTGGGACTTTACTTCTACGAGCTCACCACGCGCCTTTCGGGCAAGGGATCGCCCGTGCGCGTGTCCGCCCACGCGGGCAAGATCCTGGTGCCGTTCGGACCGGATCCGCTGTTTCACAAGAACTACGGCGGGCTCAGCGGCGTCGATCAAAGGACGCTGCCCGTGGTCTGGTCGGCCATCGGCGGCGGCGTGCGCTTCGCCCTGGTGTCGCGCGGGTTGTCGGCCTCCGACGAAATTTACACTGTGCAAGGCTTCGATCTCCCCGCGCGCGACCAGACCCTCGACATGCAGCGCGACCTGGTTGCCTACGACGGTGCGCGCGTGGCGGTGGGAAATCGGCTGGCGCTGTCCAGCGGTCCGTTCACCCTGTGGTACTCGCTTTATTGGAACCCGATGCGTTTTGGCCGCCAGCTCATCATGCAGGCCGTGGATGTGACGTTGTGGCGGCCCGACTGGCCCATCTTGAATCGACTGGCGGTAGGCTTGGGGGCGGTGCGCGCCTTCGTCTCTGCCGACGAGAGCTACGGTCGGCCGGGCGCCGTGCCGGATGCTGGTTCGTACTTTCACTTCGCCGACTATGTCTGGTTGCGTGCCTATCTAAGCGATTGGATCTACCTCCAGGCCCGCAGCGGTCTGGCGACTTTCGACAACCGGGCAGGGTTCTCCTACGACGCCAACCGGGCCACCGCGGACGATGGCTCGCACCACAACCTAGCCGTGGTGGTCGAATACGCGGGGGCACAAGCCAGCCTGGCCTACTTCTGGAACTTCGAAAAAGTCGACGAACGTCCGGACGATCTTTTACGGCTGACGGTGTCCTATGGGTTCTAGGTTGCTCTTCGCACTGACCGCCGCTTTGGCCATCGCGGGCTGCGCCGATTTCCATCGCGGGCCCGCGCCTCGTGATGGGGGCGCGGACGACGCTAAGGCCGTGGACCTGACCTTTGAAAAGTCGGTATATCCCGTTCTCGAGCTCGACTGCGTCGATTGCCATTCGGCCAGCGGCCAAGCCTACAACACCAGTTTCGTGCTGACCGGCGATGCCCGATTGGATCGCGCTATGGTCGTAGCCCTGGTGACACCAGGCAATCCTTCCGAGAGCAGATTGCTGGTTCAGGCCACCAGCGACAGTCATGGCGGCGGACAGCGATTTGCCACGGACAGTTCGGAGTACCAGACTATCGCCGATTGGATACTCGGTCTTCCGTGAACCTGGATTCGCAAGCAATCGCCCGCCGACCCCCTGCACGCGGAACGGATTGAGGTGTAGAAGGGACTGGTCATGGCACGCATCCTGGTCGTCGAAGACGAAGAAGACATTCGTCAGATCCTCGCCTACAACCTTGGTCAATCGGGACACGAGGTGCTCACCGCCGATCGCGGAGCCGCGGGGCTCGACTTGGCGCGGAAGGAGCGACCCGAGCTCGTGCTGCTCGACTTGATGCTGCCGGATATCTCGGGACTGGAGGTTTGTCGCCAGCTCAAAAGCGACCCGGCGCTGCGCGAGGTTCCGGTCATGATGCTAACGGCCCGCAGTGAGGAAATCGATCGCGTGGTGGGTTTCGAGCTGGGCGCCGACGACTACGTGGTCAAGCCCTTCAGCGTGAGAGAGTTGATCCTTCGCGTGCAGGCGGTTCTGCGTCGCTCGCATGGCAGCGCTTCCGGCGTCAATGCAGATTCGGAAGCCGAGCTGGTATTTGGTCGCCTGCGCGTGGACCGCAGCGCGCATCGGACGTGGGTGGACGACGAGGAAATCACCCTCACGCCGCTGGAGATGAAACTGCTGTGGACGCTCTACCAGCGCCGCGGCCGGGTCCAAACGCGCGGCGTGCTGCTCGACGACGTTTGGGAGGCGAGCCCGGAGAACAACACGCGCACGGTAGACACCCATATCAAGCGCTTGCGGGAAAAGCTGGGATTGGCTGGCGCCTACGTGGAAACCGTGCGCGGCATCGGCTACCGATTCGCGTCCTCGGCGGACAAGAGCGAGGACACGTCAGGCGAGTAGTCTGCTCAAGCAGAAGATCCAGGGCGTGCATTGAATCGCGCTCGACCCGCCGATGCAAAAGAAACGCTGGCCGTTACCCATCGGGCTCGCGGCCAGCCTGAGAAATTCGGACGCCCTAGGATCCGTGCTTTTTGTGGGCTGCTTTGACCAGGGTCTCGCAAATCGGCAGGAACGTTCCATACGTCAACACCGCGTCGGGAATTGCGGCCAGAGTTGCCAGATGCTTTCCCATGGTGTCATGGTGCGATTTGGCGCATAGGCGAATCCAAGGGGGTTAGGGTGCCTGGAAGGTCCACTGCTGGTTGTAGTTGTCGCCGCCCAACCAGGTATATTGCACAACGCTCGCACCGTCGGTCATCGAATCACCGGCGACATCGAGCGCGGAGCCGCTGCTGCTCACCGGCGTCAGGCGAAAGTAGCCGCCGCTGAGGGCGCCGATCGTCCACTTCTGGTTGGCTGCTCCAGTGTACGTCCGGATGTCGACGTTCGTGTGGTCTGCTGTCGAGGTGGTGGCCACCTCGAGCGCCTTGCCGCTCTGGACGCCGAGAATCTCGTACACGTTCCCGCCGAGGTGCGTGAGCGTCCAGAGCTGGTTCTTGCCCCCGTTATACGGCCACTGCTCGACCTTGCTGCCGTCCGCGGTCAGCGAAAAGTGGACTTCCAATGCCTCGCCGCTGTGCCGCGCGATCACGCGGTAGGTGCCGTCGGCGACGATCCCCGTCCCGGTGTTCGTGTCAGGGTTCGTGCCGCTGCTGTCCTGGCCGTCCTGGCCCAGAGCCGCATCACTCCCAACGGTGGGCGGCGCTTGGTCCGTCACGCCGGAATCGACCTGCCCGACCTCCCTGGCTCCCCCGGTGCCGGCTTGCACCGCATCGGGATCAGTCGAATGATCGCTGGCTCCATCCAGCGCGGTGTCAGGGTTCGCGCCGCTGCTGTCCTGGCCGTCCTGGCCCGAAGCCGCATCACTCCCAGCGGTGGGTGGCGCTTGGTCCATCACGCCGGAATCGACCCGCCCGACCTCCATGGCTCCCCCGGTGCCGGCCTGTACCGCATCGGCAGGGTTCGCGCCGCTGCCGTCCTGGCAGTCCTGGCCCAGAGCCGCATCACTCCCAGCGGGGGGCGGCGCTTGATCCGTCGCGCCAGAGTCGACCTGCCCGACCTCCATGGTTCCCCCGGTGCCGGCTTGTACCGCATCGGAATCAGCCGAATAATCGACGGCCCCATCCAGCGTGCGCGCGGGCTGGGCGCGCAGTTTGCCCGCGTCGAAAGAGCACGCCGATGGAAACGTGGCCATCAGGCAAAGGAGAGGAACATAGGCGTGGGTTGACAATGCGCCTCCTCCTAGCGAAATACCGTTTTCATCGATCAGTCCCCTAGGCATCAGAAATCGGCAGAAGGGCGCAGCACTTAACACTACTGATTGAAATGCGAGATTCTCCGGCGGTGTTCATGGGCATGTGCAT
>OBLT010000921.1_pt1 | contig 19150 bp, 13 predicted proteins | sample 1518721 | NCBI WGS metagenome assembly OBLT01 (sample SAMEA3539307, study PRJEB22396) | soil metagenome | biome: tundra; feature: field; material: soil | place: USA | collected 2010-05 | depth 0.15 m | reverse complement strand
CCAAACTCGATCTGCCCTTGAGTGCAAAGGCAACAGGTGAGACGATCTTTCACCGAAGGACCCACACCGTGACAAAGCCACACGCGTGCCCACGCCTCACAATCCTACTGCTCCTGCTGGTCGCATGTTCCTCCACGGGGAACGGCGGTGGAACAGGTGGCAGTCGAGATGGTGGGATGGGGGGCGGAGCGCCCGGTGGCGGTGGAACCTTGGGGACCGGCGGGTTGGCCGGTTCGGGAGCATCGTTTGCCGCCACGGGGGGAACGTTTGGCGTTGGTGGCATGGCGGGGTCGGGCGGCAAGCCGGCCACTGGCGGAATCTTGGGTACTGGAGGGGTGCCCGGCTCGGGTGGGGTACCGAACGCAGGTGGGGCGGGGCCAGGTGGCTCCGGTTCAGGCGGTATCGATGCCGCTGGCAGCGGCGGCCTGGCCACCGGTGGTGTGGACGCTGGCGAGAAGGGAAGCGGCGGTAGCGCTGGCAGCCAAGCCGGAGGTTCCAGCGGAACTGGGGGCGACACCATGGATGGGGCAAGCCAGGCCACTGATGCCGACGTCTACCCCGCGCTCCAGATCGTGCAGGTGCAGGTGTTAAGTGGCGGAGATTGTACCGTGCCCTCAGTTCCGACCAGCACGCATCGAAGCTCGGGCACGCTCGACCTCGCCTTGCCGGATGGCTCGGCTCCGCCCTACTACCTTCCAGTCGCCGTCGCCAACAACCTCGATTCTTCCGGTAGCCCACCGACAACCGAGATGAACAACCTCACCCTCACACACTTCACCGTCGAGCTTTCCGCACCCAACGTGGCATGGTCGAGTGCCTGTCCCGCGACCTTCGACACGTTGGCGGTCAACGACCTCTTGACTCCCCGAACAACCACCGGGGTTTCCCTCAACGCGATCACGCCCTTGCATGCGCAATGCCTTCTGCCCTACATGACGGGCGCACCCCTGCTGGTCACGGCGACCATCTGGGCCAATGGACGACACGGTGGAACCAGCATCGCAAGCCCTCCTTTCGTCTATTCCATCGAGATTTGCGCAGGCTGCCTGCAACAGGGTTACAGCGATCCTGCCCTCAAGCCATACCAGTACCCGGCCGCCACTCCGCTGTGCTCGGCGCTGACAGGAGTCAATCCCTATTCCGGCGATCCCTGCCTTCCACCAGGCCAAGATGCCCAAATCCTGTGTTGCGGCCTACCCAGCACAACAGGCGGAACGCCCAAGGACGTCGCCGTCTGCCCCGGCGTGTTCACCGGCACGGCCTCGACCGACGCCTCTGCTTCCAGCGACCGCTGAGGCCGCGACGGCGAGTAGAAAGGCACCGAGTCGGAGAAACGCATGAGTGAGAACGCGAATAGGACTACATGGTGGGTCTGTGACAAATGCGGAGGGCGAATCAATTCCGAACGTGACGGCTGGGTAGAGTGGCTGAACGTCCCTCAGTCCAATTCTGAGTGGGCAGCTCGGGGACTTCGGTTGGTCCACCACACGCAAGCAAGCCCGCTACGCGACGATGGCGGATGTCAGTACGACGAGAAGCGCGAGTTTCAAAACGGCAGGGCAACCGTGGCCGACGACTCCCTTGAGGACTACCTCGGGCCAGATGGACTCATGCAGTTGCTCGCCATGCTGTCCGAGGGGCAACTTCCCAAGTCCGAAGTGATTGAGATGATTCAGCGTCTTCACATTCCCGGATACGAGGAGGCCCGCCGCTACATGCCGAGGGCGATTGCCGAAGGGTCCGTGGAACCAAACCTGCCCAAGGGCTTCCACTGGCAGAGCGACCTCGAACGAGTGATAGCGGAGTACGGGGACAAATCGTAGTCAACGGCTTGCTCGCCTGACGATCCCCGCATGTACTTGATCACGGGCAAGGCAATCGGTGCGAAGGCATGTTCACTACTGCGCGCGACCCCAACGGGATCTTTTCAGTAGGGAACCCAATTTCTGAAAATATTGACGCTCCTGCCCAACTCGCCGCCAGTGTCGCTCACTGCGTAAAGCCGGTCTCCCAAGGGGGAACGATTCGCATCCTTGGGGCGACTTCCATCCCGGATGACCTCATGGCGAGGCACAGGGGACTGGCAGACGGCTAATCGCTCGCGCGGAAGAGATCGGCAAGAAAGGTCTGAACATCCGATGTCAGAATTTCATGCTCTCGCACTTGCTCCTCCAGCCCGTCGATGGGAAGACATCTGGCAATCCCTTCCTCGCCAGGTTCTGAATAAGGAAGTCCGAGAATGAAGAATGCGCCGAGTGAAATAAGGTTGCGCTTTAGACGATCCAAGTCGTCGGTGTAGGAAAAGATGGTCGCAACATCAATCGCATGAATGCTGACCTGAACATCGCCATCCTTGTCTTCGCTTGCGGACAGCGTGTCGTCCAAGTGCCTGTGCGCGTGAGATAAGACTTCCTCAGACAGCCGCAACTTCTTGAGCAGAAAGAGGACCCGGCTGATCGCTTTCTGCATGGCGCTCATTTTTGTGCTACCGCGGATTGGATCGTGTTCGGCGAACCGGGGCCAGTATGTCGCGCGTTCAAGGGCCTGCATGTCTGGAAGAAGGTCAGAAGATTGGCCAAGGGTAGCGATGAAGAGGTTAGCGGCGTCTTTCCGTGGCAGATCGACCATTTGGCTGAGAGTGGGTAGCGGGATTTGAGCCTTCTCTCGGAGAGTTCTCGTCACGTCGGATCGCCAGTGGCACCGGCCGGGCTCAACCTTGCGCAGGAAGTGGGCGACTATGACTTCAAGCTCAAGGCTTGCGCCATGGCGAAGAACCTGAGTTTCGAGGTCATGGCGGAGTCCAAGGTTGACCTCAAGGGCGGACCGAAGGTCAGAAAAGCTGTCGAATTGGTGAATCCAGTTGTTCGGCGGCCGTCCTTGCTGACCCGAAACTGCAATCTTCATTTCCGAGACACGGCCTACTTCTCGCAAGAAGGCGGTTTGGTGAAGGAGATTCTCGTTGGGGGTAAGCCGGCCAATCTCGTACAAATGCTTTTCGTTCCATGTCCGCTTGCGAACGAAGGCGTGAATGGGTAGGTGACGACGCGTCGATTCATCGTAGGCTGCGCGGTACTCAGCGCGGGTAATCGATATGGGCTCAGACGCCTCCTGGTAGATACCGCCACGTCGGTCACCAACTAGAAGTACGAAATGGTCTGCCTTCTTGATCGCTGCGAGGCAGGCAGTATAGGAATTCGAGTCGCCTCCCTTGTCGAATTCGGTCGCGTCACTCGCCAGCACGTCAAATCCCTTCAGTTGCAGCCAGTCCCGGAGCGCTCCTCGAAGGTCCTCAAAGTCGGTAACAGTGCTGCTCAGGAACACGCTCGGCATATGGGACTCCTGTGGCTAGAATAGATTGGGTAAAGAAGCCGTTGAAGACATCTCAGAATTGTAGCCCTGAAGGGATCGAGCGAATCGTGCTGAAGGGACGGGTGGGGGCAACATGTGAGGAAGGGGATGAGCAAGCGTGTCATTTTTCGGCCGCTAGGACAAGCGTCGGTGTTGTTCGCCCCCTATTGGGCTCGATACTCTTTCCACGAGTCCATTCGATGGAAGACCTCCCTCGGCCAAACAGGGGCCACGGCCAGACCCAAGAATGGGCAAACTAGTAGACGCTCGCCCTCGACCGAGGCTGACGCGGTTCCAGTCGGTACCTCATCATGGGCAAGGCGCCCATTCAGAAGCTCTCGTCGAACTTCTCCAGGCCGCCCGGATGCCTCCCGAGGCGACCAAGCAGATGGAGTGCCATCGGCAGGAGGGCGACGATCCCCAGCGCCATTGCGGCCCTGGCCAGCCACGGAAGCCTGAGGAACTCGGGGTCAGGCTTCACGCCCGAGAGGAAAAGACCTACAATACTGCCCCCGAGGACCACGCCCAGCATCAGCAAGACGCCCGAGACAAGCGTGAGGATGACGCTGGCGAGCTCGCTGCTCGCGCACATCATCACTGAGAAGCATCTCCAGGGATTGCCGCTTTACCGTCTGGAAGATCGCTTTGGCCGCGACGGAACACCCGTCGATCGCGGCACCATGTGCCGATGGCTCGAAGACGCGGGGGCGACCGCGGGGGCGACCGTCATTCCCGCTGCTCGCATGGAGGCGCTGGCCACCGCGTTTTGCCTGTCCACCGACGCGACCGGCGTGGCGGTCCAGCCCATCCCCACCGACGATAAGAAGCGCCAGCCCTGTCGGCACGCGCACTTCTTCGTGCAGATCGCGGATCGCGACCACGTCTTCTTCGAGTTCACGCCGCGTGAAACCAGCGCCGCTGTCGGAGAGATGTTCAAGGGCTTTAGCGGCTTCGTGCAGGCGGACGCCAAGAGTGTCTACGACATCTTGTTTCGTCCGCCCGACGGCGACGGAGCGAACGCAGCTGTCGGCCACGACCGGCGAACCGAAGTTGGATGTTGTGTCCATGGACGGCGCGGTCTGTGGGAAGCGGCCATCACCACCAAGAGCGAGGTCGCTCGCGAGGGGCTGTTTCGCATCCATCGCATCTATGCCATCGAGAAGACCTGGCGTGGTAAGCCGCACGACGAGATCAAACGTCTGCGCAACATCCACAGCCGCCCGCTGGTCGAAGCCTTCTTCACCTGGGCAGAAGCCGAGTACGAGAAAGTCCGTGCTGTCCGCGGCCCTCTGCGCAGCGCTTTCGGATACCTCATGCGCCAGAAGACCGCGCTCATGCGTTTTCTCGACGACGGAAGGCTGAGACTCGACAACAACCATTCCGAGGGCGAGTTGCGCAGGATTGCCGTCGGAAGAAAGGCATGGCTTTTCGTCGGCAGCGACGACCATGGCACGAGCGCCGGCCACTTGTTTTCCCTCATCGCTTCGGCACGATTGCATCGGCTCGACCCCGAGGAATACCTGCGCGACCTCTTCCGCGTCCTTGGCCAGTGGCCGCGCGACCGCTACCTCGAATTGGCGCCCAAGTACTGGGCCGCCACACGAGCCCGTCTCAACCCCATCGAGCTGGCCAACGAGGTTGGAACCATCACGATTCCGCTCCCGCCTGAACAACATGCGCCGTCGAGTTGATTGCGTCTTCGCTTCCACGTAACGAATTTGCGCTCTTCAGCGCCCATCCGCCAGACGGGGTTCGTGCATCGGATACCGACGTACACTTGATGGCACCTCCTGGACGTGACTGGTTGAGGATGTTGTCACACTTTGGGCATCAACGGCAGAAGCTCTGGCTTCGGGACTTCGACCTAGCCGCCCACTCCCGCGAGAACAAGAGGGGCAGCCACTCCGCCCCCAGGCCGCACCAATCTAATCGCGGGCTCACACGGTCTTTGCTCACGCCGGCGAGTCACCACCGGAAGCCATGTGTGTTTTGCAAGGCAACCAGTGACACCTTCAGATTGCGACTAGAACTTCCCTTTCGCCTTGTCCCTGTGCCTTTCGGCAAGAAAGGGATCGCTCTGCGCGTATATCTTCCTACCTTGGTGAAAGACCCCTCCGGGGTAGGTCGGATCCCCATAAGCATCCCCTCCACGGCCAGTGTTGAGGCCAAGGAAGAAAATCGCCTCGTCGCGCCTCAAGAACCAGTCGGTGTCGGCTCCGGTCCAGATGATGTACTCATCAGGGTTTCTTCCGATTCTCGAAGAACTTCCTGTTCGGTCATGACGGTGCCCTCCGGATTCTGGAGATTCTATCTGGGGACCGACTGGACCGATATGTTTTCAGGTGATCGCTCCTGCTAGCGTTTCAGGTGAGGGCATTGGTCGAAGTTCCCGCATTTCCAGCGAATGCCACGCGAGCACAACGCAGTCGGTCGTCCTGGCCGGCCCCTATCCCACGTTGTCCCTCAGTGTTACGCTGCCCATCGCATGAACATCTCACAGCTCAAGCAGGGTGTCGTTATCCGTGGCCCCTCCCTGCCCGAGCCCATCGAGGTGCTGGTTGTCACCATGTTGGGCGACATGGTCAAAATCCAGGGGGCGGGCAAGCGGACCAACCAGATTCACCAGCGGGTCCTGCCGCCCAGCCAGATCGCCGACCTGGAGGCCGCGCCCGAGAAGGAGCCGTTCGATGGCGATCCAGCCCGGTTCCGTATCGGCATTGAGGCTGCCCGGCTGGGGCTGGCCTACGAGTACGATCCCTACTTCGCGCTGTCCATCGCCCGCGTGGACCCGCTGCCGCACCAGCTTGAGGCGGTTTACGACTACTTCCTGAAGCTGCCGCGCATCAGGTTCCTGCTGGCCGACGATCCCGGCGCGGGCAAGACCATCATGGCGGGCCTGCTGATCAAGGAGCTGAAGATCCGTGGGCTGGCCAAGCGCACCCTCATCGTCGCGCCCGCCAACCTGTGTTTCCAGTGGCAGCGCGAAATGCGCGACCGCTTCCGGGAAAACTTCGAGGTCATCCGCAGCGATGTGCTGCGCGCGAACTACGGCCAGAATCCCTGGCAGGACAAGAACCAGGTCGTCACGTCCGTGTCCTGGGTCTCCCGCGTCGATGACGCCAAGGACAGCCTGCTTCGCAGCCGTTGGGATCTCATCATCGTGGACGAGGCCCACAAGATGGCGGCCTACAGCGCCGACAAGAAGACGCTAGCCTACCGACTGGGCGAGTCGCTTTCGCGCATGACCGATCACTTTCTGCTGATGACGGCCACGCCGCACAAGGGCGATCCCGAGAATTTCTGTCTCTTCCTGGAACTCCTCGACCGCGACATCTACGGCAGCGTGAAGAGCCTGGAAGAGGCCATGCGGCGGAACGAGGCCCCGTTCTACTTGCGCCGCACGAAGGAGGCGTTGGTTTCGTTCCCCGACCCCGAGACGGGCGAGTCGCACAAGCTCTTCACCAAGCGCGACGTGCGCACCTCGTCCTTCAACCTGGACGGGGAGGAGGCGGAGTTCTACGAGTCCCTCACCCACTACGTCGAGGACCAGTCCAGTAAGGCCGCCGAGGAAGACACCGCGAAAAGCCGGGCGCTGACCTTCACCATGGCTATGCTCCAGCGGCGCTTCGCCTCCAGCGTCTACGCTGTTCGCCGCAGCCTTGAGCGCATGCGCGACAAGCGCCAGAAGATCCTCGCCAATCCGGAAGCCTACAAGAAGGAGCAGATCGAGCGCCGCCTGCCCGACGACTACGAGGACCTGCCAGAAGACGAGCGGCTAGAGATCGAGGCCGAGCTGGAATCGGTCGTCGGCAATATCGACCCCGAGGCGTTGCGCGACGACATCGCCTGCCTGACGAAGCTGATCCAGCAGGCTCGCGCTCTTGAAAAGCGCGAGGTCGAATCGAAGATGACCAAGCTAAAGAAGGTTCTCTCCGAGAACCGAATCTTCGACGACCCGAAGATGAAGCTGCTCATCTTCACCGAGCACAAGGACACGCTCGACTACCTGGCCGGTGATGGGAAAGAGGACCGCCCCCTAGGCAAGCTGCGCGAGTGGGGCCTCAAGGTCACGCAGATCCATGGTGGCATGAAGATCGGCGACCGGGACACGGTCGGTAGCCGTATCTACGCCGAGCGCGAGTTCCGCGAGGACGCCCAGGTGCTGGTCGCGACCGAGGCCGCCGGTGAAGGCATCAACCTTCAGTTCTGCTGGCTCATGGTGAACTACGACATCCCGTGGAATCCCGTGCGCCTCGAACAGCGCATGGGCCGCATCCACCGCTACGGTCAGGAGCACGACTGCCTGATCTTCAATTTCGTGGCGACCAACACCCGCGAGGGCCGCGTCCTGTCCAAGCTGCTCGAACGCTTGCTGGAGATCCGCAGCGAGCTTGGCACGGACCAGGTCTTCGACGTGGTCGGCGAGGTCTTCCCCTCGAACCAGCTTGAAAAGCTGTTCCGCGAACTCTACGCCCGGCGCATGAATCTGCCCGACATCGAGGCCCGCATCGTCCGCGATGTGGACGTGGACCGCTTCCGCAAGATCACCTCGTCCACCTTGGAGGGCCTGGCCAAGCGCAGTCTGAATCTCAACGCCCTGGTGGGGAAATCGGCAGAGGCGCGCGAGCGCAGGCTGGTCCCGGAGGTCATCGAGGACTTCTTTGCCATCGCGGGGCCTATCGCCAACGTGAATCCCAAGCCTGCGCCGGGCTTTCCCCATGTCTACAGGGTTGGCCGGCTGTCCCGCCCGATCCTTGCGGTCGGCGAGCGGCTGGAGCCACGGTTCGGCCGCCTCGGCCGCGAATACCAGCGCATCGTGTTCGACAAGACCCTGCTGGCCGCCGACGCGACGCTAGAATGGGTTACCCCTGGACACCCGCTCTTCGAGGCAGTGCGCGAGGATGCCGCCGAGAAGGTGCGCGACGATCTCGCCCGTGGCGCTGTGTTCTTCGACCTTCAGGCGACCGAACCAGGCCGCGTGGACGTGTTCGCGGCCTCGGTCAAGGACGGGCGCGGAAACACCGTCAGTCGTCGCCTGTTCCTCGTCCACTGCGACGCCCACGCGACCCTGACCATTCGCCAGCCGACCTACTTCGCCGAACTGGCGGTGTCGCCCTCGGGAACCGGAGTTCCCGACGACGCCAACCTTCCCACGCGTTCGCAGGCCGAGGAGTTCCTCGTCGAGAGTGCGCTCAAGCCCTTCCTGGCCGAGGTGGGCGAGGGCCGCATGCGCGAGGTAGACACCGTCCGTCGCCATCTAGAGATCTCACTGGCCGACCTCATCGACCGTTCCAACCTGACCCTCGCTGACCTCATGAACCGGCGAATCCAGGGCGAGAACGTGCCCGGCTTAGAAGGCAACATTGCCCAGGCCGAGACGCATCTCGATGAACTGAACTCACGGCTGGAGAACCGGCGCGAAGAACTGGCGATGGAGAAGCAGCTCGCAATCGGCGACATCGAACATCTCGGTCGCGCCTGGGTGCTGCCCCACCCCCAGAGAACCGCCGCCACCTTCGCGGGCATGGTGCGCGACGAGGAGATCGAACTCATTGCCGTGGCCAAGGCCATCGAGTACGAGCAGGCACGCGGATGGGTGATTGAGGATGTGCAAAAGGACAACCGAGGGTTTGACCTGATCTCGCGCAAGCCCCACCCGCACGACGAGAAGACCTTCACCGATGTACGGTTCATCGAGGTGAAGGGACGGGCTGGGGTCGGCGAGGTGGCTTTGTCGTCGAACGAATACAAGACCGCCGAACGGCTCAAGCGCGACTACTGGCTATATGTCGTCTTCAACTGCGCGTCGCAGCCCGAGCTACACCCGATTCAGAACCCGGCACTGATGGGCTGGACCCCGGTGCAGCAGGTCGCGCACTATCACGTGAGCGCGGCGGCGGTTCTCAACGCTGAGAAGGAAGCTGAAAACAAGTGACCACCCCCGTTTACCCGAAGCGACTCATCGAGGTTGACCTTCCTATCAAGCGCATCTCGGCACACTCTAGTCGGGAGAAATCGATCCGACACGGGCACATTTCGACCTTGCACATCTGGTGGGCGCGACGCCCGCTTGCAGCCTGCCGTGCAGTGATCTGCGCGGCTCTTTGGCCAGATCCCGCCGACCCCCTTTGCCCCAAGTCATTTCGCATGGAAGCGCGGCGGCAGATGTTGGCCTGGGCGACAGACCATGCTGGGCTGGCCGGCAAGGAGACGTTCGAACACCTCGTCGCAATCCAGAAGACACCCAAGATGCTCGACGACGACGTGGAACTGCGGCGCTCCCTCTTGGACTTCATCGCCGACTTCGCGAATTGGGACAACTCCGCCACCAAGGAATACCTCGAAACCAGCCGGGCGCTAACCCAGGTAGCGCATGAAGCGCTGGGCGGCGCCCCTGGAACACGGCCTCTGGTCATAGACCCGTTCGCTGGTGGCGGATCGATCCCGCTCGAAGCCCTTCGCGTCGGCGCTGACACCTTTGCGTCCGATCTGAACCCAGTCGCCGTCTTGTTGAACAAGGTCGTGCTGGACTACATCCCGAAGTACGGGCAGGGCTTGGCCAACGAGGTTCGCGAGTGGGGCGAGTGGGTGGGGAAAGAAGCCGAGAAGGAACTTGCTGAATTCTATCCGAAGGATTCAGACGGAGCGATGCCGGTCGCGTACCTGTGGGCGCGCACCGTGAAGTGTGAGGGACCCAGTTGCGGGGCCGAGGTGCCGCTGATCAGGTCGATGTGGCTGGCCAAGAAGGCGAACCGATCTATCGTCCTGTACTTGGTCCCGCGCCAGAAGGCGAAGCGCGTTGATCTCAAGATTCTTGTCAAACGAGATTGTGGGTGGGTAGCCCAGGATGACCCTGCTGAGGCAATAGTTGATCCGAAGTTCGAGGGTACGGTCAAACGCGGCTCTGCAACATGTCCCTGCTGCGGGTTCACAACACCTAGTGTTCGGGTGCGCAGCCAGTTGAAGGGACGCCGAGGTGGTGGGCATGACGCTCGGCTGATATGTGTTGTGACGTCAAGCAAGAAGGAGGACGGCGTGCAATACCGAACCCCACTGCCGCGAGACCAGGCTGCGGTTACTGCGGCAGGTAATCGTCTCATCAAGACTCAAAGGGGACACATGGCGGCTCTCCCCTCGGTTCCGGACGAGCCGTATCCCGATGAAACCGCGTCTGGGGCTCTCAGCGCATCAGTCCTATATGGCATCGGGACTTGGGGTGGCTTGTTTGCCGACCGACCCGCTCTCGTGCTCTCGACAATTTCCCGGCTGGTTCGCCGCGTATTGACCAAACGAGCGGGAGAACCCATGGCTGAAGCAACCACCACCTGCCTAGCCTTCTGTGTCAGCAAGTTGGCGGACTACCTTTCTTCGTTATGCGTTTGGCGCACGGCCAGGAGTTGTGCGGCACACACTTTCGGTCGACAGGCGCTTCCGATGGCGTGGGATTTTGCCGAGATGAATCCCTTTGCTGGCAGCGCTGGCGACTGGTCCGAGGCAGTCCGCTACCTTGGTCTCTTCATTGATGCCATGGTGGCGGGCCAACTCCGCCAAGGGTTGGTGGATCGTGCATCAGCAATACATCACCCAATGCCTGACGACAGCGCGCAAGTTCTGTGTACGGATCCGCCGTATTATGACGCGATTGCATACGGAGACCTTTCGGACTTCTTCTACGTTTGGCTCCGGCGAATTCTCGGGGACGTTCATCCTTCACTCTTTCTGCAATCACTCACGAACAAGGATGAAGAGATCGTACAGCTGTCCAAGCGCTACCCTGGTCGATACTCCCACAAGACGAAGGAGTTCTTCGAGTCACTGATGACGAAGGCGCTGAGGGAATCTCGGCGGGTGGTTCAACCGTCGGGGATCGGGATTGTGGTCTTTGCTCACAAATCGACCTCAGGTTGGGAAGCCATGCTGCAATCACTGATCGAGGCGGGTTGGATAGTAACTGGTTCCTGGACGATTGATACTGAGCGTGGGGGAAGACTGAATTCAAACGAAGCGGCCTCGCTCGCGTCATCTGTCCACATCGTCTGTCGTCCCCGCGAAAATCCCGACGGCTCGCTGCGCACCGACGAGGTCGGTGACTGGCGGGACATTCTGGTGGCGCTGCCAAAGCGCATTCACGAGTGGATGCCCCGACTACGTGAGGAGGGAATTGTTGGCGCTGACGCTATCTTCGCGTGCCTCGGCCCGGCGCTAGAGATCTTCTCCCGCTACTCGAAGGTCGAAAAGGCATCCGGTGAGGTGGTGATGTTGAAGGAATACTTGGAGCACGTCTGGGCCGCGGTGGCCAAGGAGGCCCTGGCTGCGATTTTCTCGTCTGCGGATACCGCTGCTTTCGAGGAGGACGCGCGTCTGACGGCTATGTGGCTCTGGACCCTGAATGGTGGGGCTGCTGACGGCGGCGGGGGCGACAGGAATGTCGATGAGGAAGGGGACGCCAACGAAGACGAAGCGGAATCTGGTGCGAGCAAGCCGAAGGCCGGATTCGAGCTGGAATACGACGCTGCCCGCAAGATCGCGCAAGGGTTGGGCGCGCACCTGGAGGACCTTGCGAGTTTGGTGGCAGTCAAGGGGGCAACCGCCCGTCTGTTACCCGTTGCTGAGCGCGCGAAGTCGCTCTTCGGTCAGCCCGAGACAGCTGCCGTCACGGCAGCCGCCAAGAAGAAGCGAAAGCAACTCACTCTCGGATTCGTTGCCGAGGAGGAGTCTGAGTCGGAGTCCAAGGCGCATTCTGGCTTGGACGGAAAGCTTCAGGCCAAGCCTGGGACCACGGTGCTCGACCGCGTCCACCAGGCCATGATCTTGTTCGGCGCTGGCCGAAGCGAGGCCCTGCGCCGATTCTTGGTCGATGATGGCGCAGGCAAGGACGACCGCTTTTGGCGTCTGGGTCAGGCGCTGGCAGCGTTGTACCCGACCGGCACCGACGAGCGACGCTGGATCGAAGGCGTCATGGCCCGCAAGAAGGGCCTGGGCCTATGATGGCGCCTTGTGACATGCCCACGGAAGATGGCTCTCGCGGATGTGAAGCCAATGGGTGCGCGAAAAGGTGCTGTCGATTCCCGATCCGGACTATCCTCTGACGTGACGGATGAAGAAGCCCAAGGGAACACCAACTATTCAGATGACGCTTCCCGTTGCAGCCACGCCGGCGCTGGTGGAGCGCGCGGCGCGCATGTTCAAGGAGGCCCTGGCAGGCGCTTCAGATGCGGATCTATCCAGCAGCGTCACGTTGACGGTCAACAACTTGAATGCGAGGCTGACGCTGAACACGTGGGACGCAGAAGGCGCACATGCCGCAAAACGGATTGCCAACGTGATCGTGTCGCCCTTGAAAGAGCTGCGCGAGCGTCCTGCCTCCCAGAAGATTGCAGCAGCCCTCTCCCAGTTCGGCCAACCCCTGTCATCTTTGGGGGGGTGCTTGATCGTCCCTGGGGAGAAGACGCCGATTCCTCTGGATTCCACGTTCGTCAGTACCCTCGACGGGGCTGCCAAGAAGCTTCTTCCAGACCGCGACTTTGTCGAAGGACAGACGGAGATCTATGGAAAGGCCATCCGGGTCGGCCGGCTAAGGGAATCGCAAACCCTCTACGCAAGAATCAGCTTCGACGGTCACCACAGAGAGGTCCCGGTCGGGGACATTTCGGATGACCACAAAAAGGTGCTCTTCGACGCCGTCCGTCTGGACCAACTCCTTCGGTTTGGAATCGCAGGGCGGTGGCTGAGGGCTTCGGAGGGCAACTGGGAACTCGATCCTACGAGCATGAGACTCGTGTCCGTCGCGGTCATTGAACCGATCTCTGGTGCGGACTTCCTGCGAAATCTCTCGGACTCCATCAGCCCGGCAACGCCGGAGGAGTTCGAGGAGATGATGGAGGATCTTCTGGAATGAGCGGCGACAAGGTCCATCCGGCCAGGAGCATGGTCGACACTATGGTCCTGAGCTACGCGATCAAGGCTCCACCCGTTAGCAGTGACAGCGAAATCCAGGAGATGAGGGAGAATAGCAGGACGCTGCTGAACCAACTCCAAGAGATCCATGTCTCGGCCGTCTGTTGGTTGGAGCTGAAGCGAATTTCTAAGTTCAGCGAAGACGAACAGAAAATCCTGGATGGGTACAAGAACCGCATATTCATCCACTCCATCGATGCGGCTGTGGCTGAGTCGGCAGCGGCGCTCATGGCGAAACACCGATCCAGAGCCGGGGTTTGCCCGACATGCTTGAACTCAAAGGAGTCGCTGCCTTGCAAGAAATGCAAGGCCAAGACGGCCAAGTCGGTGAAGATCAACGACGCGATCACCGTCGCCGTGGCGGACATCCTCGAACAGATCGAGGTGTTGTACACCTACGACGGAGGGATGATAGACCTCGGCAAGTTCGTCGATGGGTGCAAGGTTAGGCGGCCCCCAAACCGAAATGGTCCACTCTTCGATCATGTCGGCGAAAAGGAGCACGGTGGAACGGTTCTGACCCTTCCGCCAGCATCCTCAAGCGCGGACGAGGACTAATCTCGCAAACCGGCGGTGCGCGTACATTTCGACATTCGCCATCATATCTCCGGGCCAACCCGGGCACGACCTTCGGGGTTTTCCCCGGTGACGCGGACACAGCAAGGACAGTCTGAAGACAAGGACGGGTACGAATGGCGTTGAAACCTTGGTACAAGGAAGTTGAGCCGCGAGACGATCTGAAAGAGGGCAAGCCCCTCGATGCCTCGGAGTTCGCCGTCCATCTTGACCATGTGCGAACGGGGCGAGCGCCCGCCGATTACACCAACCCCCAGCGGTTCTTCGACCGAACCGTGCTGACGGAAAACCTGTGTTCCCTGGGAGCCGAGGTCGTGCGGCGGCTGTCGGGGATCAAGGTCGAAACCTCGGCGGTGTTCAACCTGACCACGCAGTTCGGCGGCGGTAAGACCCACGCCCTGACGATGCTGTTCCACCTGGCCAACCACGGAGCCAAGGCTTCGGACTGGCGAGAGGTGTCGAGAATCCTGAGTTCCGCTGGGGTGACCGCAGCACCGAAGGCCGAGGTGGCCGTCTTCGTGGGCACCGAGTTCGACTCGACCACTGGGCGCGGTGGGAATGACGGCACGCCTCGCCGGTTCACGCCCTGGGGTGAGCTTGCCTGGCAGCTCGGTAAGGCCGAGGGGTTCGCGGCAGTGGCCGACCACGACGAGCAACGGAAAGCACCCTCGACCGAGGTTATCCGCAAGTTCCTGCCCAAGAAGCCCGTCCTGATCCTGATGGACGAGATGCTGAACTACATGAACCGGGAGCGAAAGTCGGGGCTTACCGGCCAGCTTCATGCGTTCCTTCAGAACCTGTCTGAGGAAGCGCGGGCGCAGGACCGAGTCGTGCTCGTGGTGTCGTTGCCGTCCGTGCTCGACGAGATGACGCCGGATGACGTAGCCGACTTCGACCGCTTCGAGAAGCTGCTGAACCGGCTGGGCAAGTCGATGATGATGTCAGCGGGCAGCGAGACGACCGAGATCATCCGGCGACGGCTGTTCGACTGGGGTGGCCACACCAAGGACGCCAGGGCGACAGCGAAGGCGTATGCCGAGTGGGTACAACTCTATCGCAGCCAGCTTGTAGGCCCCCTTGATAGCGCTGCCGAAGCCTTCCTCAACGCCTACCCGTTCCATCCGGCAGTGATCTCCGTCTTCGAGCGGAAGTGGCAGCAGTTGCAGCGGTTCCAGCAGACGCGCGGGATCTTGCGCCTGCTCGCGCTGTGGGTGTCGCATGCGTACCAGGAAGCCGTGCGCGGCCGGTGCAAGGAGCCGCTGATCGGCCTCGGCAGCGCGCCGCTTGATGATAGCTTCTTTCGCCAGGCTGTCTTCGATCAGCTCGGCGGTGCGAAGCTGGAGGGGGCCATCACCGCCGACATCTGCGGGCGGAAGGACTCCCATGCCGAACGGCTCGACGCCGAAGCCACCGAAGCCGTTAAGAAGGCGCGGCTGCACCGCAAGGTGGCGACGACCATCTTCTTCGAGAGCAACGGCGGCCAGACCCAGGTGGAGGCCGCCGAAGGCGAGATTCGCTTTGCCGTCGGCGAACCGGGCATGGACATCGGCAACATCGAGACGGTGATCGACGGGCTGACGGCGAGCTGCTACTACCTGTCGCAGAAGAGCCGCCGCTATCGCTTCAGCTTGTCACCGAACCTGAACATGCTGCTGTCGGCCAAGCGGGCTGGGGTCGCGGACAAGGACATTGCCGAGATGGTGCGGGCGAAGGTGCAAAGTGTCTTTGCCGGCGGCTCCGGCGTGGAACGGGTGCTCTTCCCTGACAAGAGCAGCTCCATTCCCGACCGGGCGGTGCTGACCCTGGTGGTGCTAGGCCCAGAACACACGGCCGGGGACAAGGCCACCCTGGAGTTGCTCGAAACCTTCACCCGCGAGCACGGCGGCTCAAACCGCACCTTCAAGAGTGCCATTTTCTGGGCCGTGGCCGACAAAACCGAGGGTCTGCAAGAGGAGGCCAGAAAGGTGCTCGCCTGGCAGTCCATCTTCGGCGAGCGCGAGGGCCTTCGCCTGGATGAGGACCAGAAGGGTCAGCTGAAAAAAGGCCTGGCGGACGCCGAGCGCGACCTAAACGAATCGGTCTGGCGGACCTACAAGCACGTCTTCCTGCTGGACAAGACAGGGGGCTTCAAGACAGCTGACCTCGGCCTGCCGAACTCCAGCTCGGAGAGCAGCATGGTGGCGCTGATCCTTCGCACCTTGAAGACGGATGGCGACACGTCGGAGTCCGTCGCGCCCGACTACCTGGTGCGCAATTGGCCGAACGCCTTTGTCGAGTGGGGCACCAAGTCCCTGCGTGATGCCTTCTTCGCCTCGCCGCAGCTGGTCCGCCTGATCCAGGCTGACTCGCTGAAGGAGACCATCGCGCGCGGTGTACACGAGGGAAGACTGGCCTACGTGGGCAAGAAGCCCGGCGGCGGCTACGACCCGTTCTACTTCGAGGACGGCGGGTTCAATGCCGCCAGCGTCGAGTTCTCCGACGACATGTTCATCATCAAGGGGCAGGTGGCGAAGGAGCACAGAACGCAGCTCGAACGCACACAGCCGCCAGTAATCCTCACGCCACCACCGAGCAGTCCCGGTCCCCAGGACGCCGAGACGCCAACTCCGACCCCCGAGCCCGCTGCACCCACCCGCTTCGCATGGAGTGGCAACATTCCGCCTGGCAAGTGGATGAACTTTTACATGAAGGTCCTCACCCGCTTCGCCAACGATCCCACCCTCCGCTTGACCCTGAAGGTCGAGGTCGCGCCCACGGGTGCCGGTGCCGAGCAGAAAGTGCAAGAAGCCGAGGTTGCGATCCAGGAGTTGGGGCTGAAGGAGTGAACCCAGACTCATACGAAATCAAGATGGCATGGTCGTCGCAGTGGTTGAGCCGCCCTACAACCTACGAAGACCGTGGCAGCTGTTGGATCTACCCTTCCGCAACCTTGCGGTCTGGGTGCCGGAGAAGCTGTTCGGCGGCAAGAGCGTTCGCCGTTTCGGAAAATGGAAGTAGCTGAACCCTACTTCTCCGGCGCTTTTCGCGCGTCGTGCTCGGCCACCCCTCTCGCGATCCACTCCTCGACGACGGTCGAGTTCGTCTGCTTGCGCTCGGTTGCAACGCGCTTGAGCGCCTTCACCAGGGCTGGCGGCAGGGAGAACATGATTTTGACGTTGCCGGTTGTCTTCGGCATCCCTTGACGATGCCCGAAGCCACCGGAAACAGCAAGATCGGTCCATGTCTGGCTAGATGAAGCTAGCTATAGCTAGACAAAGCAAGCTGTGTCTATATACTCAAGAACGAGGTGTCAAATGACAAATTCACCCGTTCCCTTGAAAGGCATTTCCTTCAGCCTCGTGACGACCTTCGACGCCACATATGACGCCGCCGACGACAAGCTCCGCCTGCGCGCCAGCTCGCGCCTGGATGCCGAGACCTACGCGCGAGTGAAGGCGGCCGGGTTTGGATGGGCACCGAAGCAAGATCTTTTCTACGCCGTCTGGACGCCATCCCGCGAAGACCTGCTCAGCGAACTGGCTGGCGACATCGACGACGAGGAGACCACCCTCGAAGAGCGCGCGACCCAGCGCGCCGAGCGCTTTTTCGCCTACCAGGGCAAGCGGGTGGTCGACGCCGAGCAGGCCCGCCAGGCGGTCGCGTCCGTCGCTGACGGCATTCCGTTCGGCCAGCCTTTCCTTGTCGGCCACCACTCCGAGCGCCACGCACGCCGCGATGCTGAGCGGATCGAGAGCGGCATGCGCCGGGCCGTGAAGCTGTGGGAGACGAGCCAGTATTGGCAGGACCGTGCCGCCGGCGCTATTCGGCACGCTAAGTACAAGGAGCTGCCCGCCGTGCGTGCGCGCAGGATCAAGAAACTCGAAGCCGAGCGGCGCAGCCACGAGCGCGACATCAAGGCGAGCACGGCGTTCCTCGCCTTGTGGACGAAGCTCGACCAGGACGGCAGCATCAAGAAAAAGAGCGGCGAGCCCAGCACGTTTCAGGAGCGCGCCGTCCACATCGCGAACCTCGACCGCTCCATGGCCGGCCTGTGGTCGGAGATCGATAGCGGCAAGATGATTCCCGCAGACGCGCAAGCTCGCTACTCCGCGAACCACGAGCGGATCATCGCCGAGGCCAATCGCTGGATCTCCCACCTCGACAACCGACTGACCTACGAGCGTGCCCTACTCGCCGGCAGCGGGTGCCAGCCGCCGGCCAAGAAGCCGACCAAGGCCGCGCTTCCTATTCTCAACTATGCGGGCGAGGTTTCGGTGCGGAACCGCTACAGGTGCGAAGACAGGACCGTCGCCGCCGTCGGCATCACCAAGGCCGAGTGGGCGAAGATCCACGCCGACTACAAAGGCACCACGGTTTCATCTTGTGGAACTCACCGCGTTCGTGAAGTCATGGCGAGCGCGATTGGCAAGGGCAATGGCCTAGTGGTGATCTACCTGACCGATTCTAGGCAACACGCGCGGCCCGACGCCGCAACCGTGAAGGCGCAGGTCGAGAAGGATGAAGCCGTGCGCATGTCCTCGCTGGCCAGGAAGACCGACGAAGCCCGCGAGAGGTTGCTGGCCAGCGAGGCGCGAGGGCCGACGCGCGAGCAGGCTGCACAAGAGGCCGCGCCCTTCGTCGCACTCAAGGAAGCGCTCAAGACCGGCGTGCAGGTCGCCGTGGCGCCGCAGCTCTTCCCTACCCCGCCACCACTTGCCACGCGCATGGCCAAGCTCGCCGGCATCGAGTATCACGACCGCGTTCTCGAACCCAGCGCCGGCACCGGCAACCTCTTGCGCGCCATCATCGACGCGGAGCCGACGGCGCAGATCTGCGCGGTGGAGGTCAACCAAGCCCTCTGCGACGCAATATCCTCCGGCTTCATGATCGGCGGAGAAGCGCTCTGCCAGGACTTTCTGACCTGCAACACCGAGCAGATCGGCCGCTTCCGCAAGATCCTCATGAACCCGCCATTCCACAACGGCGCTGACGTTGCGCACGTCAAGCATGCCCTGCGCTTTCTTGAGCGCGACGGAGTTCTCGTCGGTATATGTGCGAACGGCCCACGCCAGCAAGCGGAGCTGCGACCGCTGGCCACAACATGGGAGGAGTTGCCGGACGGGACTTTTGCCGATCAAGGAACCGATGTTCGGGCGGTATTGATGACCGTGCGGCGATGAGCCCCGCGAATCCCATCGCTATCGGTCAGCCTTGGTGAGTGAAGCCGGCTGGCCGCTCGAAGAGGTCGCTCACCTCAATCTCCAAGGCATCAGCGAGCTTTACGAGCGTC
>OBLT010000920.1_pt1 | contig 19152 bp, 9 predicted proteins | sample 1518721 | NCBI WGS metagenome assembly OBLT01 (sample SAMEA3539307, study PRJEB22396) | soil metagenome | biome: tundra; feature: field; material: soil | place: USA | collected 2010-05 | depth 0.15 m | reverse complement strand
GGCTACGGCATCCGCGCCGACGAGGACGAGGACCAGCACGTCCGGTCGGCGGCTCACGGAGTGGCCGCCGCTATCGCGGCGGGCCGCGCAGCACCGCTGGCCGCTGACGTCCAGGTCCACCTGGACGCCGGCCTCGGCGGTCCGCTCGACCAGGCTGTCCAGGTCCGCCAGTCCGGGCGCGGGTACCAGCCCGGCGTCCAGCCGCTCCGGCCCCGCTCCGTTCCCCTCGGCCCGGAGAATCCCGAGCAGCGCCCGCATCTCGCGCAGCTCCTTATGAGCCCTCAGCCTGGGCACTCCCCGTGTCAGTGGTCCCCGAGCCCGGGTTCGCGTACTCCGGGAAGTCGGCTGGCAGGATATCGGCGTGGCGTACGTCGCCTGCTCGCTCCGTGCTCATCTGGTAGCTCCGCCGGAACTGTGCCCCACTCACAGGCCATCGTTCTCCGCCTCGCCCTTCGACCACCCAGTCGCCGGGCAGGGCGACGGCCCGGCCCTCCATCGTCCGTAGGACCAGGCCTTCGCGGACCTGCCAGGCGCGGAACGTGCCGATGCGACGCCAGACCTCGCCGCGAAGCGGCTCATGACTGGCGCGGAACTCCAGGTCCCGCACCGTGCGCTCATCGCCGGAGTCATCGAAGACGCGCCAGTCTCCCGCGTCCCCCCACAGCTCGTCGCCAGCTCGCCGGGTCCACGGCCGGCGCGAACGCAGCCGCCTCGCCCGGACGGTGCCAATGCGCTGGAATTCGGCGGCCTCAGGTGGGCCGCCTGCTGGCACAATCGGCATGAAGCCGACGTCCTCAAGCTGAGTCAGCTGCGACCGCAGGTATTCAATGCTTCCCGCACGCTCGTCGGCTGGAAGATCAGTCCACGGGACGACCCTGCTGTTCACGAGGGCATTACGGGGCGCGGTGGTGCGGGTGCCATCGTTCGGGCGTCCTGCCGACCACCCGGCTGCGAGCCGCCTGTGATACCAGCGGGTGTGCTCCGTACGGGCGATTTCTTCCAGCTCATGGTCGTTCAGTTCGATGAAGCTGCCAGGCGGGACCGCACGGGCCGGGACCCATCGCCGGCCGCGGGCGACCACTGCTGTCATCACCGAGCGGAGCTGGAGGATGTTGTCCTCGCGAATGAACTCATCCAGATCGGCCCACGGCCGCCGGGTGAGGGTCTTCGGGTCGCCGGGTACAGCGGGGTGGCTGAGGCGGAGGCACTCGTGCCAGTGCCGTGCCACCCTGGTCCAGGTGTCCTCGGGTACCTCGCCGTCCACCAGGAGGGTTCGCTGGAACGGGCGCAGCAGGTCGAAGATGGCGTGGCTGCTGCCCGCTCCGTCGGATGTGAGCACGAACACTGGGATACCCGGGTGGAGCCGGGCCACTCGCCCGGCCTCGTGCATGCTGCCTTCGGTCAGGGCGTCGGCGACGACCACGGCGCTCTCAGCAGCCTCGGCCGGCGTCATGGCGTCCAGCCTGGAGAGTAGTTCTTCTTTCCACTGGCCGGAGTCCGCGATCACAGCCGGCAGTGCCTGCACGATGGATTGCGCGGAGGTCGCCAGGTACTCACGTCGCAGGTCTTCGGCCCGCCGGTCCAGGAGCACCACCCGCTCCAGCGGAAGCGGGGCTGGCACGGCTGGCGCGTGCTGGCCGGCCCCGTTGAGGCGGGCGGCACCCAGGCGCGCGGCGTGACCGAAGGCCGCGGCTTCGGCCAGCCCCCGCCACTCCCAGGCGCGATGGGCAACCTCCAGGAGGATGGCCAGCGCCAGGGTGCTGTCGCCGCACAGGATCAAGTGCCGCGCTCCGGTGCCAAAGATCTGATTGACCAGTGCGCATGCGGTTGATTCCTGCGGGCTTAGCGCGTCCTCGAACCAAAGAGTGGAGGTGCCGCTGTGCCAGCCGCGCCAGTGGCCAGCGTGGCGGGGGTCATCGATGCGCGCGACAAGGTGCGGTTGTCTTTTGGGATCGGGCCGGTAGCGGCGCAGGACGGTGCTGGCCGCGTCGAGGACCGCCTCGTTCTCGGCTACCTCCTGCCGCACGGCATACAGGTAGCTCAGCGCGCAGCCGCGGCGCCCGGCCAGCACCGGCAGGAGTACCCGCGAGGAGGCCGGGTCGCCGATCATGACGCGCGCGCCGGTCCCGCGGGCCTCATCTAGCAGGGGGTGGCTGCTGTCGGGCTCGATGACCACGATGCTGCCCCGGCGGCGGGTCTGCGCCAGCTGCTGGAGCAGGGACATCGTCAGCGTGTCCAGGCCCGTCAAAACAGTCGCGTCGCTCACCAGCCGGGCGCGCAAGCGGCCGAGTGGCTCCCGCCATAGCACCGCCGCCACCGCCAGCGCCCCAACCAGTGTCGCCCCTAGCGAGACAGGGCCACCGAGCTGGTAGGCCAGCGACGGTCCCTGACACGCCGGCAAGGGGAACGAGGGCGGATTTCCCACATACAGGTCGAGTACCCAGCCAGCCACGGCACCGCCCGACTGGGCACCCCGGCACGGGGCCAGCGAAGCGGTCGTGAGCACGCCCCCGATCGCGACCATCGTCACGACGATGGTCAGGCCTACCGCCTGCGTCTGCAGCCGCCGCGGCCACCAGTAACACAGCAGCGCCACCAGCCACGCCGCCACCAGGACAAGCGGCGTTTCGTCATTCTCCGGCCTCAGCGACACCCGCCACCACACCTGGCTGGCGGTAAGCCAATGTGGGTCCGCAGCGGACACCCACGCGCCCCAGGCCAGGTATCCAGTCACAGCCGCGGCCAGGAGGGGCGGCAGTATCCACGCGGCCCGCTGACCTGCGTGGACCCTTGCGAGCCGAGTCCTCACACGGCGTCCCCATCCACACGCCCGTGATGCCAGTCCGAAGCCAGGCTCTTCCCGGGCGAACCAGACTGAGCCGACTGCGAATGGCATTGCGTGCAGGGCGGCTGAGCTTGGCTTTCGCATCAACATTGCCATAGGGCGGCGCGACGGGCTAGTCCAGCGCCGCGACGGGTTCCCGCACGCCGGCGAGGCGATGCGGCACGGGCGAGTTGCACTGATGTCGCCGCCACATCGGCTGTCGCGCGGGATCAGCAGCAGCTATGACACAGTGATTTGTGATATCGACAAGCTCGTCGCCTTCAACAGCGCCCTGCCGCCGACGCTCCGCCTTCCACTATCAAGGAGCACCCCATGATCCCCGATTATCGGCTGTTGCCAATCACGGGAGCTCTGCGGACCGCCCTCGTTAAGAGCGGCCGCACGTCCGGTGAGCTCATGAACAGTGGCATTGCGGCGTGATTGCCCTGCTGACGATCGCCGTCGCAGTTGGAGTCGCTCTCTGGCAGCACCGCGAGCTCGCCCGTTTCCGGAAAGTCGATCGGGAAGACCGAGAGCGACAAGCCGAGCAAGAACAAATTAAGCAGGAGCGCCGAGACCGCAGGGACTCCTGGCAGCCCGAGTTCAACGAGATTCGGCAACTTCTTGTCCCGCTCGAAGAGATCGAGTCCGAAGTGCGTGAGCTGGGACCGCTCGATAGCGGCGCGATCGAAAAGCCGATCTCGGCCACACACAACGACGACTCGAGAGCGTCGCCCGCCGTTGCCCTGAGGCGCTCCGTGATCCACTCTCGGTGGCGGCCACTGCGGTCAGCGAGATCCGAAACATCACCCTCCTCTCCGACACGGACGTCACGAACGGCTACCAGCAGGCGCTCGGCAGCAGTCCGTCGGCCAGCCCGGCAGCCGAGATGCTGGCCAGCGCGATCGGGGCCAATGCGGTCGCCCAATACCAGGCAGCAGTAGTTCTACAAGACGCAGTCCACGCGGTCTGGGAAGCTCTTCGCATCGAACGCGGGGGCGAGCTCTGACCGCCCGCGTCAATGCCCCGGCCGAGACCCGGGCCGGGTCGCTTCCCGCACAAGGGAAGTCTTGGCCCGTCTGGCCAGCTACGCCGACCGAGCGTCGCCGGGCCAGATGAACCGCCTGGATGAACATTGCCACAGGCCACGCGGCGGCTAGGACTGCGTCAAGGCTCGGTCAGATTACGTGCCGGAGTCAATTTGGCTGAGGTTGAGCTGAGAGGCCGCCAGCGATGCCAGAGCGGAGTACCCTTGGCGTCTGTGAATGACAGCAGGCCTGCAGCGAGCCAGACCGGCCGCATGGGGACTGGGTCTTACCGTTATGTGACTCACATCGTCGCTAAACGAGCCCCTGCTGCGTCATCGCTGCCCTGCGAGGCACTGACTCCGCGGTTGCCGATCGGCCCAGGCGAGTCGCACCGATGTCTTTGCCACACCGGCTAAAGCGGACTTCAATTGAGTACTGTAATGTAGCTGTGCGCTTTCAATTACCTATCGTGACCGGGACAAACCGGGTAAGATGCGCGGAAACGGTATGTTCCGATAATTCATTGTCTTATCGGCACGCGACACTGCCGAACCCCTAGATTGGTAGAGTTATGAAAGCTACTGATGAGATTCGGCCAGCGGTTTCCTCGGTGCTGGCCGACCTTCGGGATGTACCGCTCGCGGAGATGGCCACGCTGAGCCCGGTTACTCTCAGTGAGATGCTCGGGCGTGTTCTCCCGGAAGCGCAGGCTGCCCCGGTTCCCGTCGCGGCATTCAGCTCCGCCATCTAAGCGGGCGGCCTGACGGACGGCGGCTCTGACGGACCGCGGGCATGACAGACGACGGGCATGACGTGAGCAAGCCGTCTATTCCGCTCAGCCAGTTCGTCCTGAAGGTGCACAGTCGCTGCGATCTCGCGTGTGACCATTGCTATGTCTATGAGTCCGCTGACCAGAGCTGGCGTGGCCGCCCCATGGCCATCTCTGATGAGGTGATCTCGCGGACGGCGCAGCGTATCGCTGAGCACGCGGCCGCGCATCAGCTCGGCATCGCACAGGTGGTCCTGCACGGCGGGGAGCCGCTGCTCGCCGGGCATCCCCGGCTGCGGCGGGTTATCACGGAGCTTCAGTCGACCCTGCGCGGCGTATGCCGCCTTGACCTGAGGATCCACACGAACGGTGTTCTGCTCGACGAAAAATTCTGCGAGCTCTTCGCCGAGCATGGCGTTAAGGTCGGCATCTCCATAGACGGTGACCGGGCGGCCAATGACCGGCATCGCAGGTACGTGGACGGTCGCAGCAGCTACGAGCAAGTGATCCGAGCCATTGGGCTGCTGCGCAGCGGTCGCTTCCGGAATCTATACGCAGGGCTGCTGTGCACGATCGATGTCGCCAATGATCCGGTTGTGGTCTACGAGTCGTTAATGGGTCTGTACCCCCCCCGGATCGACTTCCTTCTGCCGCATGCGACCTGGGATAATCCGCCTGCACGCACTCCAGGCCTGGATAGCCAGTACGCCGACTGGCTTATCGCCATTTTCGACCGCTGGCTCGCAGACGGGCGCCCGGCCCGGATCCGGACGTTCGAGTCGATCATCTCTACCCTCAACGGCGGTCAGAGCCTCACCGAAGCACTCGGGCTCGGATCCAGCAGCCTCGTGGTCATCGAGACCGACGGCACCTACGAGCAGGCCGACTCCCTGAAGGCGGCGTTCGATGGCGCGCCGGTCACCGGATACAACGTCTTCGACCACGCCGTCGACATCGTCGGGCAGCATCCCGGTATTGTCGCCCGCCAGCAGGGTCTGGCCGGGCTCTGCCAGACGTGCCAGGAATGTCCGGTCGTCACCAGCTGCGGCGGTGGCCTTTATGCGCACAGGTACCGGTCGGCAACTGGTTTTGTCAATCCTTCGGTCTACTGCCCAGACCTGCTCAAGCTGATAACGCACGTCAGTAAACGCCTGCCGCGGGTCGCGGCCGGCTCGCGCGGAGCCCGGACGCACGCACTGAACGGTACCGACTTCCAGGCGCTGGCCGCCGGTTTCGGCAATGCTGCGGCCATGGCGCAGCTCATCGAAGCCCAGCGCAGCCTGCGCCGCGTCCTGCTAGGTGCCGTGTACCAGGAAGGAAGCACTAGCCCGGCAGCCTCAGGCGCGGTCAAGGTGGCGCTGCGGGCAGCCTGGACACTGCTGACCACGATCGACCAGGACCAGCCAGAAACCCTGGACGGCGTGCTAGGTCATCCTTATGTCCGGGTGTGGGCGGTGCGCTGCCTGCAGCAGCTGAGGCTGGCCTCGGCCGGGCACGCCGCAGGGGACGCCGGCGAGGACCATGCGGGAGACGCTCGGGGGCTGGCCGCCGACCTTGGTCATCTCGGCGCGATCAGCGCCGTCGCCGCCGTCCGGGCTGGAGTCAGCGCACATGTCACCGTCCCGCTCATCGACGGTGCCGTTCACCTGCCGACCCTCGGCCGCCTGGCGGCCGGCCCGGCGGAGGCAGCCGGGCCGGTCGGCCCGGAGCCCGGGGGGGCGACCGTCGGGATCACCGGCGGCGCGGTCAGCATCCAGATCGGCGAAAGTTGCTGGACGCTGGCCATCGCCGATCCGCAGAGCGGCGAGCTCAGCGCTGTCGCGTTGGCTGGGGACGGCAGATCCGCCGATTGGCAGCCGGTGCGCATGCTGCGGGCGCCAGGCATCAGCGTTGCGCTCGACGACACCGACCCGTATCGCGATTGCCATCAATGGCGGGCCGGGCCCCGGCTGACTGATTCCGAGTTCGCCCAGTGGCAGCGGCGTTTTGAGGATGCCTGGCAAGAAATCGAGCGCGAGCATGCGGCTTACGCCCCGGCGCTGGCCGCAGGCCTGACGACGCTGATGCCCCTGGCCGCCACGCAGGAGGGCCGCGATGTTAGCGCCACCGCACGGCACGCGTTCGGCGCCGTCGCAGCGGCGCTACCCGCCGATCCGGCAACCCTTGCTTTGCTGCTCATCCACGAGTTCCAGCACGTGAAACTCGGCGCGGTGCTCGATCTCTACGACCTCTATGATCCTTCCGACGACCGCCTTTATCACGCCCCGTGGCGAGATGACAATCGCCCGCTTGAAGGGCTTTTGCAAGGAACTTATGCTCACCTGGCGGTTACTGACTTCTGGCGCACACGCCAGAACATTATGGCCGGCCAGGAAGCCGAGGCGGCCGGGCAGCGGTTCGTGCATTGGCGTGCTCACACCCGCGACGCGATCGAGACCCTGGCGAGTTCTGGCTCGTTGACGCCGCTTGGGGCGTGGTTCGTCGATGAAATGAGCCATTCGGTAGGCCTGTAACAGGATCAGCTAGCATCAGCGGCGACTGATAGCGCTCCGAAGCGGAGGCCCGCACGCGCTCCAGTCGGGCCCGTTCAAGGACCTTGCCGACGGCACGTGAGGCCACGTGGCCGGGACGGTACCCCCTGGTAACCTGCCAAGATCTCCTATATCATCATTTCCCCCGGGCGCTTCGGGTGATAAATGGCTTCTGGCCTCACTAAGGGGACTGCTGGGGCTGGCGTGCGGCGTGATAGGGGGAAGTCGCCAATGGTTTCAGGGCGCGACGACAGGCCGTACTTCTTCCTAAGCTATGCTCGGACGCCTAAACGAGATCCGTCCGACCGTGATGATCCCGACCGTTGGGTTTACAAACTGTACAAGGACCTGTGTGGCGCCATCTTGCAAATGACTGATGCCCGGCCCGAAGAGGCTGGATTCATGGACCGGGAAACCGAGCTCGGCACCGAATGGTCGCTGGAACTGACCACTGCGCTCGCGAGATGCCGCGCCTTCGTGCCCCTGTACTCCCGGCGATATTTCGAAAGTGATAATTGCGGCAGAGAATGGTTTGCTTTCGCGCGTCGCGAAATTACTCACAAAGCTCGGGGCAGCCAGGTGATGGACGCCATCGTGCCAGGGCTCTGGGCGGGAATCGACCGGGACAAGCTCCCTCATGTTGCACAGTCTGTGCAGTTCGACCACAAGTTCCTGGGTGAGCGCTACTGTACCGAGGGTTTCTACGGGATCATGAAACTGCAGAACTATCGCGCCGACTATCAGCGGGCAGTCCATAGACTCGCCCAACGAATCATCGCGGTCGGCGACGAGAGCGTCGCCATTTCTGACGAAAATGCCGTTCGCGCGATGACGCAGGCGGATTTTGAATCGCTCCCGAGCGCTTTCGGCCCGGCCAGCGCCAGCCGGACCGCAGACGGTCAGCTTCAGATCGCGGTGCTGGCCCACGACACTTCGACGCTGCCGCCCGGCCGGGCCAGCCACTACTACGGCGCTACACCGCATACCTGGAGTCCGTACCAGCCGGATTACCCACAGCCGGTCGCCGACTATGCCTTGGACCTAGCCAAAAAGTGCCTTGACTGCACACCGCTGGTGGGAGCTTTTGAGGACAACATGGCGAGTTGGGTAAGCAATGGTCATCCGGTGCCGCCGAGCCTGTGCCTCGTGGATGCCTGGGTGAGTGTATCGGCATCGGCCAAGCATCAGGAGCAGCTAAGCCGCCTGGACCAAGTCGAGGAGTCCTGGGTCAGCGTGCTCGTTCCCTGGAACAGTCAGGACGCCGGGATGAATGAGGCCAAAGATGATCTTCGTGGGAAGCTGCGTCAGCACCTTGGCCATAAGCTCGCCGGCGTACCGAGACGTTGCCAGATGGCCGCGAGCGGAATCCCCACTCTTCAGGATTTTGGGCAGCTCCTGCCTGAGATGACAATGATCATGCTGAAGAGATTCCGCAAAGAAGCCGAGGCCCATCCACCCGCAGGACCCGTCATTGAGCGCCCGCGGCTGAGAAGATCCGACCCTGAGGATTCCGGTGATGCCTGATGAGCGAGTCCAGCCAGGGCCAGATCGTTACGTTTTACTCCTACAAGGGGGGCACCGGCCGTACGATGGCGCTCGCCAACGTCGCCTGGATCCTCGCGAGCAACGGGAAGCGAGTCCTATCCGTTGACTGGGACCTGGAATCACCGGGATTGCACAAGTTTTTTCATCCCTTCCTCGACGAATCAACGGTCAGCGCCACTCCTGGCGTTATTGAAATTATCAATGACTACGAGTCGGCCGCGCTGGATTCGGAACCACGCGATGGCGACTGGCACCTGGAATATGCGCACGTCGAGCGGCATGCGGTCTCCCTGGAATGGGCCTTTCCCGATGGCGGCAAACTCGACTTCCTCTCGGCTGGCCGCCAGAACCGTGACTATTCCGCCGCGGTCTGCTCCCTCGACTGGGACAACTTCTATGACCGGCTTGGCGGCGGCCGGTTGTTCCGCGCGATGCGTGATGACATGAAGCAGAAATATGACTACGTACTGATAGACAGCCGCACCGGGCTGAGTGACGTAGCGGACATCTGCACGATTGAGCTCCCCGACGTCTTAGTGATCTGTTTTACGCTCAGTGATCAGAGCATCGAAGGCGCCGCTAACGTCGCCCGCCAGATCAGCGGGCGGTACCGAGACCGCAATATCCGGGTACTGCCCGTGCCGATGCGCATTGAGGACGGCGAGAAGGAGAAGCTCGACATCGGCCGTGCCCTCGCCCGGATGAAGTTCGAGGGCTTCCCGGCGGGGATGACGGCGGAGGACTCAGCGCTGTACTGGGCCTCGGTCGAAGTGCCTTACAAGCCCTTCTACGCCTTCGAGGAGACCCTGGCGACCTTCGGCGACGATCCCGGATCGCCAGCATCGCTGCTCTCTTCGTTCGAGCGAATTACCGCCTCAGTCACCGCAGGACAGGTCACGGCCATGCGGCCGATAGCTGAGGACCTCCGGCTGCAGTACAAGGAAGCCTTCGCCCGTCGGCAGCCCGCATCCTCCACCCAGGTCTACCTGAGCTACGTGCCGGAGGACCGGATGTGGGCCGACTGGATCGAGGCCGTGCTGACCCGGGCGGGCTTCCGCGTCCTGCCGCGCAGCACAGTGACCACGGCGGCCACGGGCATCGGCGACGTTCGCGGCAGCATCCAGGCAGAACGTGAGCTTCAGGTCGCTCCCCGGGCCATCGCGGTGCTGTCATCCGCGTACCTGCATTCGCCTGACGCCAGATCCATCTGGAAGACGCTGTCGGCCGCCGACGCGGCCGGCACACACCGTCAGCTGGTGCCGGTCAGGGTCAGCGAGGTCAGGGTCAGCGAGCCGTTCACCGACCATCCCATCGTCGACCTGGCGCGAATGGACGCGGCCCAGGCGACCGCGAAACTGCTCTGGGCTCTGGACCGGCCCGCACAGCCTCCCGGAAGCATGGGGACGCAGGCTGAGGAACCCCGGTTCCCTGGCACCATCCCGCCCATCTGGAGCGTGCCGGCCAGGAACGCCGACTTCACCGGCCGCGGCGCGATGCTGGAATTGCTGCGCGACAAGCTGGCCGGGGGCGGCGTGGCGGTCGTGGTCGCGCAGGCTCTGTACGGGTTGGGAGGGGTCGGCAAGACCCAGCTCGCGCTGGAATACGCGCACCGCTTCATGGCCGACTACGACCTGGTCTGGTGGGTGCCGTCCGAGCGGGCCGAGGAGATCAGCCTGGCGCTCGCAGAATTGGCCCGCAAGCTAGGCCTCAAGGTCGGTGACAACGTAGCCGAAGCAGCCGAGGCGGCCCTGGAAGAGCTGCGCCGCGACACTACCCCGCACTGGCTGCTCATCTTCGACAATGCCGACGATCCTAAACAGCTAGAGCCGTACCTGCCCACCGGCTCGGGTCATGTTCTCATCACATCGCGGAATCAGGCCTGGACGCACTCCGCCGAGCCTCTTGAGGTGGACGTCTTCACCAGGGACGAAAGTGTGGCGCACCTGCTGCGCCACGTGCCCGACCTTGACATGGCAGACGCGAAAAGAGTCGCCGACGCCCTGGGCCACCTGCCGCTGGCCGTCGAGCAGGCCAGCGCCTGGCTGGAGCAGACCGGGATGCAGGCGCGGGCTTATGTCGACCAGCTGGCGACGCAGTCCACCCGGATCCTGGCCCTGAACCAGCCGGCCGACTACCCGATGCCCGTGGTGGCGACCTGGAACCTGTCCTTCGACCGGCTCAAGGAGCGATCGCCTGCAGCCGTACGGCTGCTACAGCTGTGTGCGTTTTTCTCTCCGGGCCCCATCTCCATGGATTTGCTCTATAGCGAGGAGATGAACGAGTCCCTGCTGCCCTTCGACGAGACACTGACCGAGAAGCTCATGCTCGGCCGGGTGATCAGGGATATCAGCCGGTTCGCTCTGGTCAAGGTGGACCAGGGCAGTAGCTCCCTGCAGATCCACCGCCTCGTGCAGGCGGTGATCCGCTCCCAGATGAGCGAGGAGGAACAGGAAGAGGCCCGGCACGAGGTGCATAAGATCCTGGCCGGTGCCCGGCCCCGCCAGGGCGAGACGGATGACCCGGCGAACTGGTCCACCTACGACATCATCTGGCCCCATCTCGGCCCCTCCCAGGCGGACGAGTGCGACGACCCGCGGACCCGTCAGCTGCTCATCGACTGGGTGCGCTACCAGTGGAAGCACGGCGAGTTCGAGTCTGGCCTGAACCTGGCGAACCGCCTGGAGAATCTGTGGACTCACCAGCTCGGGCCCGACCACCAGCAGACGCTGCACCTGCAATTCCAGATCGCCAACGTGCTGCGGTCCCAGGGCCGTTTCAGCGACGCGCGCGACCTGGACACCTACGTCCTGGAGCGGCAGCGGGCCGTGCTCGGGACCGACCACCCGCACGCCCTGATCACAGCGGGTGGATTGGGCGCCGACCTGCGCGCGCTCGGCGAGTTCCAGGAGGCCCTGGCCTCTGACCGGGAGACCTACGAGAGTTTCAAGGAGCAGTTCGGCGAGGAATACCCGCGGACCCTGGCCGCTGCGCATAACCTGGCCAGCTCGCTGCGGCTGGTGGGCGACTGCTTCGCGGCTCGCGCCCTTGACGAGGAGACGTTAGACCATCAACGGCAGGTGCTGGGCCGCGACCATCCCTCCACCATCTTGTCGGCGGAAAGCCTGGCCCACGATATGCGTGCGGCTGGCGCGTTCCGGGATTCCGTGAACCTGCTCCGCGACACCTGGGAGAAATACCGGGCGGTGCTCGGGGACGACATGACCGACACCCTGCGTACCGCCACGAGCCTGGCTGTCTCGCTGCGCAAGGCAGGGGAGCAGTCCGAGGCGATGAACCTGGCGCAGGACACGTACGAGCGCTATAAGCGCCGCTACGTTAGCGACGCGCCTGACGCGCTGTCGTGCGCACTCAACCTCGCCTGCGATTACGCGGCGGTCGATGACATGCCCAGGGCGCTGCAGCTAGTGACCGAAGTTAAGGCCGCTCATCAAGCCAGCCTGGGCGACGATCACCCCAACACCATGGTCGCCGCCAACAACCTGGCGTGCTATCTCCGCTGCATTGGCCGGCTCCCCGAGGCGCTCGCGCTGACGGATGACACGCTGCGGCGGATGCAGCGAAAGCTCGGCGATAGCCACCCGCTCACCCTCTCCTGCGCGGTTAACCTGGCTAACTGCCGCGGCGATTCAGAGGATCTCGAAGAGGCCGAAGCGCTTGAGCGCCAGACGATTTCCCTGCTGCGGCGAACGCTGGGCCCGGACCACCCGGACACCCTGGTCTGCGAGGCCAATCTCGCAGTCACCCTGCGCCAGGAAGATCGGGAAAAGGAATCCGAGGAACTCAGGGCACGGGTCATCAGTGACTTGAGCGGCGTCCTGGGCGTCGGTCACCCGGACGCTACGCAACTGCACAAATGGCAGCGGATCAACCGCGATCTGGAACCGCAACAAATCTAACGCCTAGCCATCGGGCGGCTCGTGTCGTTCGCCAATCCGCGATCATCGGGCCGGCCGGCGGACAGCCACCGGAGGATGTCCGGAAGCACGTCAAGCGCACCGAAATGAGCAGCTCCCGCCTGAACCACCACGGCCGCGCTGGGGATCCTGTCGGCCAGCCACCGGGCGTGGCTGGCCGGGGAGAAGACATCGCTCGCGCCGTGCCAGAGCAGGACCGGCACCGTAACTGCGGCCGGGTCAAACCCCCACGGCGAGCAGAACGCCAGCGCATCATCGATCCAGCCATAGTCCGACGTGCGCAACGCCTCGGCATAGGTCTCGATCAACATCGACCGTATGCCCCGGTCAGCCACCACCCGCCGGTCCGGATCGGGCAGCTCGGCCTGGAGCTTAGTGATCAGGCTGGCCGGGTTGGCCCGGACGGCGTCGGCGACCACCTTGGTATGGGCGACTATGTCCTCGTAGCCGTTCGCCGCCGCGGTGAACTCGATGACATTCGACTGCGCCATCCCGTCGAACCAGTCAAGCCCGTCAGCACCGTGCGGGGCTAGTCCCACCAAGACGGCCGCCTTAGTCGTGCGCTCGGGCAGCAACGCGGCACACGCCAGGGCATGGGGACCGCCGCCCGACCGGCCGACGACCGCGAACTTCTTCAGGCCGTAGAAATCGGCGATCGTCAGCACATCGGCGGCCGCGTCCGCGACCCTCCGGCCCGCCACCCGGTCCGATTGCCCGTAACCCGGCCGGTCGAAAGAGATCAGCTGAATACCCAGCCTGTGTAAGACGGCCGACCGTGGGCGGGGACCTAGCCGGCTTCCTGGAGTGCCATGCAGGAGGAACACGGGGTTTCCGTCGGGATCGCCGGACAACTCAACGGAAAGCCGTCGGCCGCCGTCTGCCCGTACCGTGTACTTCAAGATCGTCCCTTGCCATGGTCGTGCCGCTGGCTATATTTCGGCGACGTAACCTCCAGCATGCAGCCGCTGGTCCGGCAACGGAAGGGATCCGGGCTCGGCTATCAGCCGCCCAGGACAGCGAATCGGCTTGCGGGCCCGGTGAAGGACCTGGTCAGCCCCGTCGGACCTGATTCAGAGCGGCGGCGGCTCCAGGTCACGGTCTATGCGCCGCCAGCTCCCCAGCAGCGTCGAATCCGGATGCCGGGGTCCTAGGACCTGGCTGAACCCTTTCAAGATCCGCGTCCTGATCTGGTCGGCCTCCTCGTCGCGCCCGGCCTGGCGCAGGGTAACCGCGAGATTGCCCTCGCAGGCCAACGTGTCGGGATGCTGGGGGCCGAGCTTTGTGCGCAGCCGGGCGATTGTCTCGCGTTCTACTGCCTCGGCCTGGGAAAGGTCGTCCAGGTCACCCAGGCAGTTGGCCAGGTTGATCGCGCAGGACAGGCTGAACGGGTGATCATCGCCGAGCCTGCTGCGCATCTTGCTCAGAGTCCGCTTGGCCAAGTGGTGGGCCTGAGCCAGTTCGCCGGTACCGCGCAGGTAGATGACCAGGTTGCTGGCGGCCACCAATGTGTACGGGTGGTTGTCATCCAGGCTCGACTGATAGGCGGTTCTGACTTCTATTGCCAGTTCTCGCGCCCGGGTATTGTCGCCAAGCGCCGAGCAGTCGGAGGCAAGATTGAGCGCGCAGGACAGCGCTTCGGGCGACTTCGGGCCGTAGCGTTTCAGGTAGCGATCGTAGGTCTCCTGAGTCAGGTCCATGGCCTCGTGGTATGCGCCCACCTTGCGTAGCGAGACGGCCAGGCTCTTGGCGGTGCGCAGGGTATCCACCAGTTCGTCACCCAGCACTGTCCGGTACGTGTCGTACGTGGTGCGCAACAGGTCGACTGACTCTCGGAGGGCGCCTGTCTCGCGCATGTCGCGGGCCAGGTTGGCGGCGGTGTAGAGGGTGGAGGGATGGCTGGGTCCCAGCACTTGCCGTTGGCGGTCCAGGGTCTCCTCGTCCATGCGACGCGCCGCAAGGAAGTCGCCTGCCTGGGCCAGCGAGAGCGCCAGGTTGTGGGCAGCGCCCAGGGTCCGCGGGTAGTCCTCGCCGAACTGCTCTTTGAAACTTTCGTAGGTTTTCTGGTCGGAGATCAGCGCCTGCTGGAAGTCGCCGAGCTCGCGAAGGTCGGCGCCCAGCCCGCCCGCCGTCATCAGGGTGTGCGGGTGGTCGGCCCCGAGCACGGCCCGCTGCCGCTCCAGGACGTAGGTATCCAGGTCGCGCGCGGCGCTGAAGCGGCCCTGGGACCGCAGCACGTTGGCCATCTGGAATTGCAGGTGCAGTGTCTGCTGGTGGTCGGGCCCGAGCTGGTGGGTCCAGAGATTCTCCAGGCGCTTCGCCAGGCTCAGGCCAGACTCGAACTCACCCAGCTTCCATTGGTAGCGGACCCAGTCGATGAGGAGCTGGCGGGTCCGGGGATCGTCGCACTCCTCAGCCAGAGAGGGCCCCAGGTGTGGCCAGATGATGTCGAAGGTGGACCAGTTCGCTGGGTCGTCCGTCTCGCCCTGGCGCGGCCGGGCACCGGCCAGGATCTCGTGCACCTCATGTCGGGCCACCCGCTGCTCCTCTTCGGTCATCCGGGACCGGATCACGGCCTGGACGAGCCGGTGGATCTGCAGTGGGTTACTACTTTGATCGATCTTGACCAGGGCGAACCGGCTGATGTCCCTGATGACCTGGCCGAGCATGAACTTGTCACGCAGGCTGTCGTCGAAGGGCAGCAGATGCTCGATCATCGCGTCGCTGTAAAGCAGGGTCATGGAGATCGGCTCGGGAGAGCAGAAGGCCAGGGTCTGCAGGAGCCGCACCGCCGCCGGTGATCGCTCCCGGAGCCGGTTGAGCGACAGGTTCCAGGTGGCCGCCACTGGCATCGCGTAGCCGAATGGCTTATTCAGCCCCAGGGCGCTGGTGGCCTGCGTTTCCAGCCGCTCAACGTAGAGGGCCGCGGGCATGCCGGTCTCCGCCAGCCACGCGCCCGCCTGCTCGATCGCCAGAGGCAGGTTGCCCACCGCGGTGGATACCCTCGCCGCGTCACCCGGATCCAGCCCGGGGACGTGCCGCATGAGGTGCGCGACGCTCTCCGGCTGGGTGAAGACGTCCAGCTCAACTGGCTCGGCGTGGCTAGTCCACGCCTGGTTGCGGGACGTGATCAGGACGTGGCCTGACCCGGTCGGCAGGTAGGGCTCCAGATCCGCCGGATCGTCGGCGTTATCGAAGATGAGCAGCCAGCGGCCAGCGATGCCGCAGCGTAGCTGCTCGAGAGCCGCCGCTGCTGCCTCCACCGCGTTGTCGCTGGTCTGGAGCCCGAGCTGGACCGCCAGATCCGCGAGAGCCAGGCTGATCTCCTGAGGCTGTTCCGCAGGGACCCACCAGATCAGGTCGTAGTCGGCCTTGAATCGATGCGCGTATTCGAGTGCCACCTGGGTCTTGCCGACACCACCCAGTCCATACAGGGCTCGGGCCAAGACGACGGCCGTATAGTCGCCGGCCACCTCGTCCCGGAGTGTTTCAAGGATGGCGCCGCGTCCGGTGAAGTCGGCATTCCTGTTCGGCACATTCCAGATCCGCGGGACCGTTCCAGTGAAACCAGGAACACCGGGAGCCGCTCGCCAATCAGACTGGGCTGGCCCGGCCGACGGCCTGCCGCCGGTCAGTTCGCTCAGCGCATGGAACACCTCAAGCTCCAGGCCGTCGCCGGAGGTGAAGGAGCGGACGACCAGCCCGGCGTCGCGTAACCGCTGCCGGAAAACCTCCACTGGACCACGATCGACATCGGCCAGGCTCGGCGGGCAGGCCGCCTCGTCCAGCAAGAACACCAGCCGGGGCACGCCCTCATCGCTGGCCGCCTGGAACTCCATCTCCGTGTAAGCGACCGCCTCGCCCGGCACCAGCGAGCCATACCGGAACCCGACCACCGCTACGTAGATCCCACATTCGCGCACCCGCTGCCGACAGTAATCAGCCGGCTTACCGTCCCGCGCGGCGAAATACCGCATATCGACCGGTAGCATCCCGGCCCGGACCACCGCGTCCAGCGCGGCCTGCACAAACGGCCGGTCTGCCGGAAATTGCGCCATGTCAGAGGTATGGCTCACGAACACCTGGCCCGTCTCCATCACACCCGCCCACAGCCTGTGCCCGGGAAACACCCATCCCGTTTCAAGCTACACCGGGCGCTGCCACATCAGCGGCGTGCCGGTTTGCTGCAGCCACCGTCGGCGAAGAACATGCGCTGGGCGAACGACTGTCACAGGCCCGCCTCCGGCCGCAGGCCGAACTCGGTTAGCCGTGCACGCGCGATGGATTCTGTTCCATCTGACTCTCGCCCAGTCAAGAGGAACCCTTCGCGACCGCCTGCCTGGCCTTCCCTGAGTGGGCGTCCCGCTCCCCGCGACGCCGGCTCGAGCTGATCGCTGCGGACCGTGTCCGGGTGCGCCTGTCTGCGTTTGGCTTGATCAGCAGTGTGGTCGCGGTCAGCCAGAGCGCGGAGAAGAGGAGGCTGCCGAGGACGTCGGTGGGGTGGTGCTCGCCCCGGTACATGCGGGAGGTCGCGACCAGGACCGGCATGGCGATCGCGGGGATGAGCAATAGCCACCGCCACCAGCCGTGCGCGTGGCCGATGACCAGGATGGCGATGGCGACATAGAGGCAGATGGTGGCGGCCGTGTGCCCGGACGGGTAGGCCGAGGTCGGCAGGTGCTGGTCGAGATGCGGGACGTTCGGCCTGGGCCGTTTGACGACCTCGGCGGCGGCCAGGAACGCGGCGAGTTCCCCGAACATCACCACGGCGAGATAGATGATCGGTCGCCAGCGCCGGGTGACGGCCAGGAATATGACGCAAGTGGCGAGAGATACGACGAGGATCGCGGTGGTCGCGCCGAGGATCGTGAAGATCAGGCTCCAGTGGGTCAGGCCGGGTGTGCGGTGGGCGGCGAACCAGTGCGGGATCGTCGTATCGCCCAGCCAGTTGCCGTTTCCGTCTTTGGTGACCAGTTCACCGAGCCCGATGACGACGCCGAGGATCAGCACCCAGGCGACCAGGACTCCGGCGGCGATGCGGCCGCGATGACGGGTGGGAGTGTTTTTCACAGTGGGCTCCGGTTGGGTTGGCTTGAGGTCGGCCCGGGCTTCGGGTTCCAGTCCTTCGGTCAATGGATCGGTCACTGGCTGGCCCGCGGCCTGCCGGGTCACCTCGAAGGCGAAGGTGGTGACACCCAGCCAGGTGATCCCGAGCGCCCACGCGCCTATGACGTCGGACAGGTAGTGCACGCCGAGCAGGATCCGGCTGATCCCGATCAGGGCGACGAGCACGACGATCACAGTGATGAACGCGGTGCGCCACCGGCCGCGAGCGGCAGGCAGGAAGACGAGAAGTATCGCCCCGTAGCAGACAATCGAGCCGAGTGAGTGCCCGCTGGGGAAGCTGTCCCCGGTGCCGTGGGCGATCGAATGAGCCACCACCGGGCGCAGCCGGCCGACCAGCGATTTGAGCGTCGGGTCCAGGACGAGTGCGCCCGCGCCGGTGATGAGCAGATAGATCACCAGCCGCCAGCGCTTTCTCAGCGCGAGGATGATCGCCCCAGCCCCGACTACCGTCCAGAGCACGCCGTCGCTACCCAGCCAGGTAACCGCCTTGACCACCGTGACGAGCGTGGCATGACCCGCAATCAGGCTATTGATACGGGCCGCGCCGCCGTGGTCAACCGACTCCAGTGGCGGCCATTGCAGGCGCACCAGGATAAGCAGGATGGTGAAGATCGTCGCCGTGACTGTGACCGCGATCAGCGGCGCGAGACTCCGGCGCGGGCGGTCGAGTGCATTGGCCGGCATGGGAATACCCTCTGCCCGCCGCGCAACCGTTCACACACGTTACGTTCAAGGCCCTTCCCGGCAATGGCGTACTGATCACAGCCGCCTCGTGGGCGCCGTCCTCATTTCCGGCCGAGGGCGGCCTGGACTGCGGCGTTGGTTGCCGACAAGCTGAGGTCGTCGGAGAAGACACCGCCCGGGTAGGGGACGACCCACACGTGCAGCATCTGCGCCGTGTACCTGTTCTGCCAGGTCGCAGGGTTGCAGAAGCCACGCAGCTGGACGCCGAATCCGGCGATGGTCGGCTTGCCGCCATTGCACGTCACAAGGTGCGCGTGCCAGCGGGTCAGCGATCCGCCTATCTGCGGCCCGTTCGTCTGCTCGTTCTCGATGTACATGGCGCCGAGCAGGATCGGCGCATGATGCGGCACGTTGATCGCATAGACCAGCGAGGACGGGTCCTGCGGATTGAGGCCGGCGTAGCTGGGATCGGCGCCGTCGTAGAGGAGGTGCTCCTCGCCGTTGGTACGCAAGACGTAGGTGTAGCCAGCCGCGAACGCGGCCCGCACGTTCTGGTAGCGGGCGAGGCCGGTGTCGGTCGCCTTGATCAGCTGACCGGCGGCGACGACCTGCGCCGCGGTCGGCGGAGCAGTCGAGCCGTACATCTTCATGTCCGGGAGACCTGCGGTCGACCCCATATCACCCATTCCCGCCGCCGCCGCCGACGCCGACC
>OBLT010000919.1_pt1 | contig 19161 bp, 14 predicted proteins | sample 1518721 | NCBI WGS metagenome assembly OBLT01 (sample SAMEA3539307, study PRJEB22396) | soil metagenome | biome: tundra; feature: field; material: soil | place: USA | collected 2010-05 | depth 0.15 m | reverse complement strand
TGTTCATGCCCACGCTCAGCCTGCTTGATTGCGTGATGATTGGTCTGCCGTCCGCCATCGTGGGGCCGGCTGGAGACTTGGTGGAATCCTTGCTCAAGCGCGCCGCGGGCGCCAAGGACTCGGGCCGGCTACTACCCGGCCATGGCGGAATTCTGGATCGGATCGACGCTCTTCTTTTCGTAGGTGCCTATGTCTGCCTCTATGCCACGCAGCTGCGTTGAAATGGGCACCGCGACCAACTCCCCCAAAACTGCACAGCCCCCGTGGAGGACGTCCACGAGGGCTGCGGGGTTACCTAGGCCATGCTGGTTAAGTTTGTCTATCTATGTTAAGCGAATGTCATTGACATTCGCGATTCTAGGCACACCGGCTTGCGCCGGTGCGTGGGAGGATAAGCAACAATGGAGTTGAAGCCTTGTTGCCTGCCGCCTGACTCAGCAATTCCCATGCCAGAGTCGTTACGGCTCCTCGCATGCAAGCTATCCTATAGAGACTTTGGGGATTTCGTGAAAATCCCAGAACCACAACCGCGGTCCTTCGACCCGTCGCCCATGACACATCTGTCAGGGTCTCTGGGGTTGGATCGCAGAAATCTGCAGGGCTAGATGTCCAACACGCTGTTGCTCATCAACGCGGACGGCCCCGAAACGCGCGTTGCGCTAGTTGAAGATGGCCTTCTAGGCGAACTCTACATCGAGCGAAAACAAGAACGGGGTATTGCCGGAAACATCTACAAGGGCCGCGTCGAACGCGTGCTTCCTGGGATGCAAGCGGCCTTTGTCAACATCGGACTCGAGAAGTCGGCGTACCTGCACGTCTCAGACGTGCGCGGTACGCCCGACGATCTCAAGCGATTGGTCTCTTCGAGGGATAGCGCCACGACGGAGAATGGCGAGGACGACGAGCCCGAAGCGCCTCCCGGGGGTGCGCGCATCGAGGACCTGCTCAAAGAGGGGCAGGAGATCGTTGTCCAGGTGACCAAGGAACCCATCAGCACCAAGGGCGCCCGGGTTACGCGCTACATCTCGCTGCCTGGACGCCATCTGGTGTTCATGCCCACCGTCGAGCACGTCGGCATTTCGCGGCGGATCTCCTCGGACAAAGAGCGCCGCCGCTTGCGCGAGATCATCGACCAGATGCGGCCGCCGGGAACCGGCTTCATCGTACGCACGGTGGCCGAGAACGTGCCCGACAAGGATCTCAAGGCCGACATGGATTTTCTCATCAAGCTCTGGAACAACGTCGTCCAGCGCACGGAAACCGGCCGTTGCCCGTCGCTCATCTACAACGATCTCGATCTGCTGCTGCGGACCGTGCGCGACATGTTCACGCCCGACGTGGACAAGCTCATCATCGATTCGCGCCCGGAATACGACCGCATCAAGAAGTTCATCGCTGCGTTCATGCCCGACTTTCCCGGGCAGATCGAGCTGTACACCAGCGCCGAGCCCATCTTCGACGGCTACGGCATCGAGATCGAAATCGACCGCGCGCTGGAGCGCAAGGTGTGGCTCAAGTCGGGCGGCTATCTCATCGTCGACGAGATGGAGGCGCTGACCGCCATCGACGTCAACACCGGGCGCTTCGTGGGCAAGCGCAACCTGGAAGACACCATCACCCAGACCAACCTGGAAGCCGCGCGCGAGGTGGCCGAGCAGCTACGCATTCGCTCCATCGGCGGCATGATCGTCGTCGACTTCATCGACATGGACAGGTCCTCCAACCGCAACAAGATCACGCGCGCCTTCAACGACTACTTGCGCCGGGACAGGTCCAAGGCAGCGGTCACCCGCATTTCGGAGCTCGGCCTGGTCGAGATGACGCGAAAACGAACGCGTGAGTCGCTGCTGCACGACCTGACCGAACCGTGCTCGCATTGCGAGGGCAAGGGCTACACCAAGTCCCGGCGTACCGTCGCCTACGGGCTTCTGCGCGAGCTGCGCCGCCAGGGCAATCTCATTGAGGGCGACACGGTCCTGGTCGAGGTCAACCCGGAGATCGCCCAAGTTCTTGCTGGCCCGGACCATGTCTACCTTGAGGAAATCGAGAAGCGACTACAGAAGCGCATCATCGTGAAGGCGCGCGGCACCTTTGCCATTGAGGATTTCGAGTTGCGCTCTCCCGGTCAGAAAGCACTGGAACACAGCGAGGCAGGGCGCGATGGCGACAAGGCGGAGCAACGCCGCAGCCGCCGGCGCAAGAAGGTCGGCCCGCCGGCCGAGGTTCAGGCCATGCTCGACGAGGAGGAGCGAAACAGCTTGTCGGCAGACCAGGACTTTGGCGACCCGGAGCCCGACGTGGTCATGGATGGGGCGGATGGAGACGCTACGGATGGGGAAGATGCCGGGCAACTCGCGGCCGAGGCAGCCAATCAAATCGCCGCGGTGGAAGCAGCGTCACCCGTGCCGGCGTTCGAGCGCGCGGCTACGGAGCCGGCACCACTCGCCATGCCCGCCGCCGATGCCCCTTCAGGTCACCCGACAGATCTTCCGACGCCGCAACCGGACCAGCCCATCGGGCAAGTCGCGGAAGCTCCACGCAAGGACGAGATCTAGTTCGCCGCCGCTTGCTTGGCAGCAAGAACGTTCGGACCGCCTGTGTAGGATTATGTGATGTAATTGATTACCTTTAACGACTTGTGGCTACAAAAACTATCAACAGGAAAAGTCAAGTAACTACAAAGTGATAGAATTTTGATCCACAGCCTGGCGGCTGATAGCATTTCGTGAAAAAGGACGCCGCAACGGGCGATTTCCACAGGATGGCCGAATACGAATCCAGGTTGCCACCAACCAGCCTCGGCGCGACCGAGACTCAGCCGCCACAGCCGGACAACCAACTCGAGTTTGCCTTCGCGGCACGCCAGGCGTGCGAGGCAGACCAGCGCTGCGTTCCCGACTGCTCGCGCCAGGAACTTCGCTCCCGGAACCCGGGCCGCAACCTGCAAGTGCCTCGCGTGGAGCGTCCGATCGAAGAGCTGCAGCTTGAGCTGGGCGTGCTCAGCCACATGCCGTCGGGAAAGATGCTGGGGCTGAAGCTGACCGAGAACCGGCATACGATTATCTCGGTCCAGCGCGGTCGCGATTTCTACAGGGTTCGTGTCCACCGTATGTTTGCCGGCATCGAACCGCGCTTGGTGCGGGCACTGGCTCGCTACGTCGTTCACAACGATGCGCGCGCGTCGGCCCAACTCAGCGAATTCATCGAACGCAACCAGCACCTCATCCGCAAGCAGCCGCCGCAGACACGACAGATGGTCCTGCGAACCCGCGGCCAGGTTCATGACCTGGCGGCCATTTTCGACCGGCTCAACCGGCGCTACTTCGAGGGCAAGCATGAGGCCCGCATCACCTGGGGGCCCATGCGCAAGCGCACGAACCAGCGGTCTATCAAGGTTGGCAGTTACGCGCTGGAGGACCGCCTGATTCGGGTCCATCCCGCGCTCGACCAAGAAATGGTTCCCGCCTATTTTCTCGAATGGATCGTCTTTCACGAGATGCTGCACGGCAAACACGCGATTCGCGACGTGGGCGGGCGCCGCTGTTTCCATCCGCCCGAGTTCTCGCGCGAGGAGCGCCTATTCCCCGGCTACGGTCGCGCGCGGCTGTGGGAAAAGGCCAACATGGATTGTCTGCTGGGTGGGTAATCGCTCCCAGCCCTGCCAACTTGGCAAAACTTGCCGCGGCTTTGCGCCAGGAACGCGCACGGTCCGGACGTGGGCGTGGAATTTCCCAGCAGGCAAAGGGCTTTCCTCGTGGAACGATTGATGCTAGGTCCCTCACGACAATGAATACAGTCAGAATATCTAGAAAGGGATCTCCGGAGGATCCCTTTACCCCGCGCGAGGAGTGCCACCGAGCAAAGTCCATGCGCCAAGGCGCTGGCACTCATGCGGTCATGACGCTCGTGCTGGCGCTGGTGGGCGCGAGCGTGGGATGCGGTCACGGGCGCTATTTGCCGGGAACGACGATCCTCGCCAACGACACCAACCGGGACATCATCGATACCGTCGAAGAGTACCGGATGAAGCTTACCGAGAAGAATGTCGACGGGCTTCTACTGCTGGCGTCGGAGAAGTATTTCGAGGACGGCGGCACGCCCCAGTCCAATGACGACTATGGATATTCCGGATTGGCGAGCATCCTCACCGGACGGCTGCAGCGCGTGGAATCCATCCGCTACGACATCCAGTACAAGAGCATCAGGATCGGCAGCGATGGCCGAGCCGTGGTCGAAGCGTTCCTGAGTGGCGCCTTCGAACTGCAAGGTGAGGTGGGTGAGCGTTACCGAAGGGTGAACGACTTTCACCGCTTCGTCCTCGAGCGTTCGACCAACGGTGGCTCCTCGAAGTGGAAGTTCGTCTCGGGGATGTGAGTTACAGCTCAAACACCAGAAGGCGGGTTTCGATTGGGCCGTTGAACAGCCGGTGCGAGATGGCAGGCCGACGCTTCAGCACCTTGGCGAAGGCTGGGTTCCCCGAGAGGCAGACAGCGCGCCAACCCGCCATGGCATCGAAGGCACGCGCCACGGATGCGTAGAGGCGCTGCACGTCGGCGCCGGAGGACGCGGGTTCGAGGCGTTCGCCGTAGGGAGGATTGGTACACAGGGTGCCCGGCGGATCCCGCCGCGTAAGACCCGCGACGTCGGCCACCTCGAAGGCAATGTCGGGCAAGACGCCGGCGGCCTCGGCATTCTTGCGCGCGGCCGCGATGGCGGTCTTGTCCACGTCGCGGGCCAGGATCGGGCAGGGCGCGGTGGCGAGGATGCCTTCCAGCGCGCCCTTGAGCAACGTCTCCCAAATCTTGCGCTGCTCCGGCGTAACCCAGCGTTCGAAGTTGAACTTGCGGCGCAGGCCAGGGGCGATGTTGCGCGCCGCTAGCGCGTGCTCGATGGCCAGGGTGCCTGATCCGGCCATCGGATCGATGAAGGGTTTGTCGGCACCCACGCCGCCCAGGCTGAGCACGGCGGCGGCCAGGGATTCCTTGAGCGGGGCCTCCACCATGGCCACTCGGTAGCCTCTACGGTGCAGCGGCTCTCCTGCCAGGTCGACGAAGAGTCGGCCTTCGCTGCCGCGAACGTGCAGAACAACGGAGACATCCGGGTCGCGTGGATTGACGTCGGGCCGTCGGCCATTGCGATCGCGGAGCATGTCCACGATGGCGTCCTTGACCTTGAGCGCGGAAAACCCCGAATGACGCAGGTTGGGATTGTCCTGCGTGGTCGCGCTGACCGCGATGGTCATGCCGCGCCCGACGAAGTCGGTCCAGTCCACCGCACGCGTTTCCGCGTAGAGCTGATCGGCGTCTTGCACCTGGAAGGCGGCGACTTCCAGCAGGACACGCATGGCGACGCGAGCGTGCAGGCACACCTTCATGCCGTCCATGAGCGTTCCAGCGAAGGAAACCCCGCCCGTGGCGCCGTGCGGGCCGTGGATTCGCAAGGCCACGAGCTCGCGCCGGAGCGCACCCTCGGTTCCCTTGGCGCAGGTGACGAAGAATTGGCAGTTGCGAATGTTCACGATGGATGTCCGGCCGACGCGCCCACCATGCAATCGGCCGTGTGATGAGGCAAGCGCAATCTGATCTACTACCTCCGAGATTCTTCGCGTGGCGCGACGATTTCTTCCGCGGTCATGTCATGAGGCTTCAGGGCTCCAGTCTTCAGTCTTCAGGCTGAAGTGCTGGCTCGTTCGTCGGTCCAGGGAACCGATCGCTGCTCTCGACGGAGCAAGCTGCAGCCTGGAGCCTGCAGCCTGGAGCCATCTTGGTGCGGGCGAAGCCCGCGCCATGACTTGTATGCTAGCATTTCGCGCCGTTGTTCCTTGCAACCCACGAAACCAGGAGGAACCATGAAAGCGAAACGAGCTTCGACATCCAGGCATCTCCGGGGCTGGATCCCTGATCTCCCCGATCATCGCGACTTTCTCTACGCCGCTATTCGCCCGGTGGGCGTGCGGCTACCGAAATCAGTCGATCTGCGCTCCAGCATGTCCCCGGTGGAGAACCAGGGCCAACTTGGTAGCTGCACCGCGAATGCCCTGGCGGGCGCCCTGGAATTCCTAGAAATGAAGAGCGGCCAATCACTCGTGGATCTGAGCCGTTTGTTCATCTACTACAATGAACGCGCCGTCGAGCACACCATCTCAAGCGATTCCGGCGCCATGATCCGTGACGGCATCAAGACCCTGGCCTCGCTGGGCGTGTGCCCGGAGAAGAAGTGGCCCTACGTCATCTCGGCATTCGCCAAGAAGCCTTCGGCCGTTTGCTATGCCGATGCCAAGAAGCACACCATTTCCACCTACCACCGCATCGCCTCCCTCGGCGAGATGCGTGCGTGCCTGGCCGAGGGTTATCCCTTCGTCTTCGGTTTCTCCGTCTACGAGACCTTCGAATCACCGACGGTGGCTCGCACCGGCGTGCTCAACATGCCCAAGCCGCGCGAGCGCCAACTGGGCGGCCACGCCGTGTGCGCGGTGGGCTACGACGACAAGGCCAAACGCTTGCTGGTGCGCAACTCGTGGGGGCCGGGCTGGGGTATGAAGGGGTATTTCACCATACCCTACGACTACGTCGCCAATAGCAATCTGTCCGACGACTTCTGGACCATCCGCGCCTAGTCGCGCAGGCAGAGCCCTTCCAGGGTTCCCATGCAGGATCATCGCGCCGATTCTCGCGGAGACCGGCGGATGGGAGTAAAATATCCTGCGGCCGGTCGCCGACGGAGATATCCAACAGTGGCATGTAGACCTGGGAAGAGTGCGACACTCGTGGCGCTAGCGACGCTTTTCGTAACCGGGCGAGGATGGGCACAGACCGACAAACCTCGCTTCGTGATCCTACTCGATGATTCCACCTCGATGACGCAGAATCCAGCTGGCGTCCAGGCTCACGGCGACGGATCGGAGGCCCAGCCGGGTTGCAATATCGACGGCAAGTCCACCGCCGGATGGCCCTACGACGACAGCAAACTCTATCTGGCCAAGGCTGCGGTTATTGACACCATCTCGGCATTTGGCGCCGCGGAATTCGCCTTGGCCACTTACAGCCGAACGCAGCTTGGGCAGGCTTGCAGCACGGACTCGGATTGTACGTCCCTGGTGGCGGGCGCGGTCTGCGTCGACGTGCCCGGCGACAGCAACACGCAGAAGTATTGCGCCTACCATGGCGGCGACAGCTACATGGAGTGTCCCTCGGGGACCGGCTGCGTGAGCTGCGCCAACCCCTCGGACACCAACGACCTGGTGTTCGATTGGGGCGCTTTCGACTGTCTCTACACCAAGTGCAGCTTTGCCCAGGGCTGCGTTGGCGGTCAGGTCATCGTCGGTTTTCCCACGCCGGGAACCTCGAACCTTCTCGATATCTATCATTGGATCGACAGCAAGGAGGACTTGCCGCCTTTCTCGGCCACGTCGAATCGGGAAATTCGCGCGGTCACCATGACGCCGCTGGCCTCGGCCCTCGATTCCGTGCGCGCCTGGCTGACCGACGCCAGCAAGACCAACATCGGCGCGGGCGCCGGGCTGCTGTCGAGCACTGCCAGCGCTCGCGATCCACGCGCTGCATGCCGGCCGTACAACATCATCTTGATTACCGATGGCGAAGACACGTGCAGTCCCAACGCCACGAGCGATCCCGTGACCGCGGCGGGCGCCGCCTATGCCGCGGGGGTCAACGTGTACGTGGTTGGCTTCGGCACCGGCTTCTCCTCGGTGTTGGCGAGCATGGCGATGGCCGGATCGGGACAGACTCAATCTGCCTACTTCGCGTCGAATCGGGCCGACTTGACCGCCAACCTCGGCGACATCCTGCTCAACGCCATTCCCAAGCCCAAGTGCAATTGCGACGCCACCTGCTACGACCAGGCCGCCGCTTTTCCGCTCAAGGGCCAGCCCTGCTCGGTGGGCATCGGCCGCTGCAAACGGCAGGGCGTGTACGCCTGCAACGCCACCGGCGACGGTGTCATGTGCGCCACGGCGGCGACTTGTGGCGCCACCCCGCTCGTTGCCGGAGCTCCCGTGCCCGAGCAATGCGGGACGCTGGCCGGCTGCCAGGCGCCTACCGCCGCCGACTGCGCGGATGAGAACTGCGATGGCAACATCGACGAGGGACTATCGTGTAATTGCACCTCCAAACCGGAGGTGTGCAACGGTCTCGACGACAATTGCAACGGCATCGTGGACGACATCGCGCAAGTCGCCTGTGGTTCCGACCTTGGGGCGTGCAAGCCTGGCCTGACCGCTTGCGTGTCCGATGGGGCGGGGGGGCAGAAGGTGATTTGCCAAGGCGCGGTGGGACCGACGGCCGAGGTCTGCGACGGCCTTGACAACGACTGCGATGGAGTGGTCGACAACTTCGCTAGTTCTTGCTATCCGTCGGGCGCGACCGGTTGCACCTACGATACCACCAGCAAAGTCTGGGCTTGCGTCGGGGCCTGCGCGACGGGCATGCAGGTTTGCTCCGCTGGCGCGTGGCAGCCGTGTGTTGGCGCGGTCACGCCGGTCGCCGAGATTGCGTGCGACGGGCTCGACAACAACTGCGACGGCCGTGTCGACGAGAACAATCCGACTGCCTCGGATGTCTGCTACCCCGCCGGCACGGCTGGGTGCGACGTGGCCAGTGGCAAGTGCGTCGGGCAGTGCGCCTTTGGGCACTACGCCTGCGCCGCCAACAAGATGGGCCTGACCTGCGCTGGCTCGCGCGTCCCCGTCGCCGAATCGTGCAATGGCAAGGACGACGACTGCGATGGCCAAATCGACGAGGATTTCCCGACCCTGGGCCAGCCCTGCAATCAACAGTCTTGCCAGGGTGCCGGGCAGTTCGTGTGCAACGCGGCCGGGACCGATGTGGAGTGCACGGTGACCGCCACCGGGCCCTCGCTCGAGGTGTGCGATGGGCGCGACAACGATTGCGATGGACTCGTGGACGAACCCCCGGGTCCGGGCGAGCCCGCCATGCCCGGTGTCGGCGTGGTGTGTGGCAGCGACGTGGGTGAGTGCAAGACGGGGGTGTCCACCTGCGTGGGCGGCAAGATCGTCTGCAATTCAGTCGGGCCGACGCCCGAGATTTGCGACGGCATTGACAACGACTGCAACGGCAGCATCGACGACGGCTTGAGCGCGCCCGGCGATAGTTGCAACCCCGAGGGCATGACGCCCGGGCAACCCATGGTCGGCGAGTGCCGACCCGGTATCTTCGTCTGCCGCGGCAGCGTAGGCTGGAAGTGCAGCGGTGGGGTCGGTCCGGTCCCCGAGATCTGCGACGGCAAGGACAACGACTGCGACGGGCAGATCGACAACAACGCAAGCTGCGCGGCTGGCTACACCTGCGTGAGCGGTCAGTGCGTCCCGACCTGCGTCGAGGGCGGCGAGCAGTATCCATGCCCAGCCGATCGCTTTTGCAAAGCCGGCGCTTGCATCGTCAAGGCTTGCGCACAAAAGCCATGCGCGGCCGGCTTTATCTGCCAGGACGACGGATCCTGTGCGGATCCATGCGCCAAGGCCAACTGCCTTCCCGGCGCGACTTGCGTAAACGGTGTCTGCGTCGACTGCTACTCCAAGGGATGCTCGGCCGGTCTTGTTTGCATCGGACGCCAGTGCGTGGTGGATCCGTGCGCTGGCAAGACCTGCGCGGCGGGCCAGTTCTGCAGCGCCGGAGCTTGCGTACGGAGCTGCGCGGGTGTCACGTGTGGCAAGGGTCAGGTGTGCGCGCAAGGCATCTGCACGAAGTCGCCTTGCTTGCAGAGCTGCGACAGCAATTCGTTCTGCGACGTTGTGACCGGCAGCTGCCGTCCCACGCCTTGCTCCGCCAACAACTGCCCGGCGGGCACGCTTTGCCTGAACTCGACGGGGCTGTGCGCCAACGATCCTTGCGAACAGGTTCGCTGCGGCCAAGGTCAGGTTTGTGTGGTGGGCGACGACGGTACGCCTGATTGCTCGATACCGGCAGTCTCCGGCGTCGCCATTCAGACGCAAGCCAAGGGCAGCGGCGCGTTCGGGTGCAGTTGCTCGATCGCGCGCGCGGCGCCGAGTGGCCAGCACACTTGGCCGAATGGTTTCGTGGTGCTGATCGCTACCGGGCTGTGGCTGGGACGCCGACGGCGGCGCGCTAAGGACCCGGCAAGGCGCGACGAGGAGGAGCATAGGCCGAACAAGCGCCATTTTGCCTTCACCGAATCGCATCTGCACAAGATGCGCCGATAACAGAGATTACGTAAACCACATCCACCTACGCACCCAAAGTATCCCTACAACCAGGGCCAAGCGAGCGAGCCGAGCCCCAAGAACCCGGGCGCGTGTGTTAGGCTTGGCTGGCGAAAGATGAAGATGAGTCGTATCGCTTTCCTCGTCCTGCTGGTTTTCGTCGCGGCTCCCGCGCGACTCGCGTGGGCAGTACCGGTCCTCCCGATGTGCATCGGCGGCTCGACGCCGGTGATTTGCAATGGTGCTACCCGCTGCCGGGCCCTCACCTGCAACGACGGCCGTGATTGCAATGCGAACGAAGTCTGCACGACCCTCTCGGCGTGCCTGGGCAGCATTGGCTGCGGCGTGGGGACGGGCGCGGACGCCGCCAATTCGCCCGTCGCCACGCTGGAGAGCGATTGTCCAAGCTTTGGCGCGTGCGCCGACGACAGCGCGTGCCAGGCGATTCGCGTTTGCATCCCAGTCGTCATCAGCGCGACCGTCACTACCCTCATGACAACCACCATGACGTTTACTGGGATCGTCTACACGGGCACCGCCACGGTGACCATCACGACCAACGGCCACACGGCCACCATGACGGACGCGGCCGGCACGGCAATTGGGACGATCACCACCACCATCGTCACGGACACCAGGACCAACACCACGCTCTCGCAGGTGGACACGCAGACCACCAGCCTGGCCACGGACACGGCCACCAGCGCGACCGTACCCGCCACCATGACCGACACCGCCACCACGACGGCCACGCGGACCGTCGACTCGACGACGACCACGGCAACCGCCATGGGCGGAGTGTCTGGTACCGAGGCGCACGTCTCGGACGCGGCCACGGCCACCGGTCCGCACGCCAGCCTGGCGCATCCCGCTGGCTGTGCGTGCTCGCTCGCGGGGTCGCGTCGACCCGGGCTCGGGCTCTTGCTCGTTCTGGCAGCTCTGCTCGGTCGGCGCCGGCGTGTGCCCGGGTAGACAGCGCAGCTGTGTGGGCAGACCTATTGGTATAGGTCCGCGCTCGCGAGCGACCTGCGACTCTCGTTGAATCCGCCAGCGACGAGCACCCGCCCGCCCGGCAACATCGTTGCAGAGTGCCCATTCCTTGCCTCGGACATGTTGCCCGTGGCTGCGAATGTTTCGGTCGCCGGATCGAACAGCTCCGCGCCAGGAAGGAAGTTGACGCCATCATATCCTCCGGCGACGAGCAGCTTTCCGTCGTTCAACAAAAGCGCCGAGGGGCCGTTTGCAACGGTCGGGCTAGACGTGGCTGAAAATGTCCCGGTCGATGGGTCGTACAGCGCCGCGACCATGCTGCGGGTTCCACAGATAACGAGCACCTTCCCATTCTGCAATATCGTCGCCGAAGCGGTCCATTCGGACGTGGTCATGCTGCCGGTGGCCGCGAAAGTCCCCATGCCTGCGTCGTAGATTTCCGCACTCGCCGCCCAACTGGAACCGTCATATCCGCCGACAGCGAGCACCTTCCCGTTGCCCAACATGGTCGCCGTGTGACCATACCGTGGCACGAGCATGCTGCCGGTAGCTGTGAAGGTCCCGGTACCTGCGTCGTATACCTCAGCGCTCGTGCTGGGGTGAATACCGTCGTAGGTTCCGCCAGTGATGAGCACCTTCCCGTTGCCCAATATCGTCGCATCGTGCTCACTCCTTGCCGTGGTCATGCTCCCGATGACTGTGAAGGTTTCGGTCGCCGGGTCGTACAGTTCTGCACTCGCCAGGTCATTGTCGTTAGTGCCGCCAGCGAGGAGTACCCTCCCATCGCCTAACATGGTCGCCGTGTGGTACACCCTTGCTACGGACATGCTTCCTGTGGCCGCAAACATCGCAGTCGCGGGGTCGTATAGCTCCGCGCTCGCAATCGCATAATAGTTGCCAGGCCCTGTGTCGAGAAACCCGCCGGCAACGAGCACCCTCCCGTTTCCTAAGAGTGTCGCCGTGTGAGCGTACCTTGCCACGGCCATGCTACCCGTCGGCTTGAAAACTCCTTGTACCAACGTGCCGGTGGCGGTCGCACCCGCTGTCCCACCTGTTCCACTGTTGCCGCCGCCGTAGGACGTGACTCCGCCAGCGCCTCTGCCAGCCATTGGCTTCGCGGAGCATCCTGTCGCGGGCAGAAGCAAGAATGCTAGCCATGAGACCACTCCAGTCTTCATGACAAACCTCTGCTTGAGCACACGTGACGGCATCGGACCTGAATGATACCACGTCTCAGCGCCATCGCGGGAACGCGGCTTCGTGTCTCTCACCAGTCCCGAGCGTAACCCACGGTCCCGGTGTGGAAACCCCCAATCCAAGGCCAGAGGCGTTCTCGGCGAGCCGATTTGACCTCGAACTGCGTGCGAAAATGTGGCTTTCCTCCGTTGGCGATTGTCGATGGACCACTTCACTGGGCACCGGACGGCGTTCAATCCATCGCCCCAAAAGACACCAGCGCCGCTACTTCCCTGCAGGTGCGCGCTCACATCAATACGAGTAGGGCCTCTTCTCGCCGATCGACCACTTGAGATTACCGACCGATAGAAGCGATCCATTCAGCGCGTCGTAGCCGGCGTAGAGACCGAGCCAGGTCCCGTCTCCCACGCGGACGTCACTACCCAATCCGAGTGGTAGCGAGTTCTTCGGCTCTGGTGTGACGGCTCCGCCCAGGTCCGTGAACTTGTAGCCACCTTCGAAGAAGAACGACCATCCATCCGTGATGAAGGGAAGACGGGCCGAGAGCTGAAGTTGTGTCTGTCGTGGTGTCGCCGTGGGCACGATTCGTTTGTGATCGACGCGGCCGAAGAAAAGGGGAACGAAGGCATAAGCGTCGTGGCCAAGCCTGTCCTGCAGGGCTGCTTTCCAGAGGGCGCGCCGCTGGTCGTCGTTGAGCTGGTCGCAGGCCCCTACCTGGCAGGAGGGCATAGCGGCTGCCTCTTGTTCGGTGCGGACGACAGTCCCGCCGTACCTTTTCGCCAACGCAGACTCGGTGACATCGCTCGCGGAGAAGCTCTGAAATGCCACGAGGGAGAATGACCCCCACCAGATATCGGCGTTGGGGCTGATGTCCCAGAGGCTAGTCGACCCTGATGCCTCGTCAATGTGTGTATAGGCCACCTCGCCTGCGGTGCTTCCGAGGTGCGCCGCGCGAAACAGGGTGCGGCAGTCGGCGAGGCCTTGCACAGTCACGAGCGTGGAAACAGTCGTCTGAACCTTCGGCGGAGTGTGCGATGACGAGGACGAGGTTGGGGGAGTGGTGGGTGGCGGCGGAGCAGCCTCGAATGCGTCGGCTACTTGCGGAGCGGTGTTGGGAAGCATCGCCTTGAGACAGGCACCGAGCCCTCGCACATCAGTCGCTGGCTCGTATCCGCCAAAGACCCATCTCAGCCCGTAAGCGAGCGAGGAAGTGATGTTGGGCGACGTTCCGGCGACATTCGATCCGAACGAAAGGGCCAGGCCACCGAACACCCGATCGATGGTTCCTGGTTCCCGCGTGCCGTTGCTCGACGACGACGGACGGAACTTCAAAGGCGCCACTTCAACGGCGAGGCCGTTCTGAATCGCTCCACTCGCGTTCAGACCGCTGGATAATGCAAGGGCGAGATCCTTCAGATTCGTGGGGCGCGAGATTTTCGACGGCGACACGCCCAAGGCGGTGAACGCTGGGATGTCGGGCACGCTCAGGTCGAGTCGAGCTTTGCTCAGATCCGGGGACTTGGACGACGAAGAAGCTGACGGAGGCACTGCTGGATCGTCGCCGAACGCGGTGGACGACTGAGCGATGAACGCTGCGACTGAGAGAATGGCAGGTTTGAGCCGAATGCTGCCCACGCTCATCAGACCCCCCTTAGGAAGATCTGCATCGTGACGCTCGCAGCTTGGCTCGCGCCGGGGGTCGTCGGTGGAGTGCTCACCTGGCCCTTCAAGAGGCCCTTTTGCGAGAGCTCTGCGACCGTGGATACTGGCGCCGCCCCCCCGAGGGAGGTCATCGACAGAGAGATCACGAGCAAGAGGGTAACGTCCGCTCCCACTGTAGCGAAGGCCGGGTAGTCCTCTTTGTTGTGCGAGAGTTTGTTCGTCGCAATGTACGGCGTCCGCGGGATCCACTTTGACGCAGCATCGTTCCAATCGCCGAGCGCGATGCTGAAATTGGTCAGACCAGTGAATGCTAGCTTGAGATCAATCGGCGTGGCTGCATCAACTTGAAACGTAGGAATCGTCGACATTGGGTTCCTCCTTGTTCGCGAATCTCTGGTGCTGCCGATCGCGCATCTGAGTCTGCGCTGGAATGGCTATGGTGATGGTGCCTTCGACATGGCGTCTTCGATCGAGGGGGGATTCTGCAGCTGGATCGAGACAGCGGGCGCCTTCGATACACTATCAGGCACAGCCGCCGAATTTGGCGAGGGCTTTTTGCCGTCGGGGCTGTTTCCCGCACTTGCGTTACCATCCTTCGACTGCCCTCTCTCGCCGGAGTCCTTTTTGCCTCCCTCCGCCGCTTCCATGAGCGATTTGAACCACCGCTCGGAGAATCCGAGAACAAACGCCGCGCTCAGGGTTGACAGGAGCAGTGGATGGTCCCACCTGACGAGCGAGAAGAGGGGACCAATGGCCTGGACCTTGCTGCTGGCAAGGACCGTAATCAGACCCACTCCGAACCAGGCAGACAGCGCACCGAAGAGCGGGCTCAAAAACAGGGTGCTCCACGAAGCGCCGTGGTCGATAGCAAACTCGGGTTTGTTGATCGTGCGCATCATACGGCTGAGAAGACCTCCAGCAGCTCCCGCGACGAACAGGATGACATTTCCCTCAATCGCTCCGAGAACCACCATGAGAATCCAGGCGACCAGGGTCAACCATGTCGCCTTGTTTTGCCAGTCTGTCAACGCTATGAAGCTTTGGTCGCGATCGGCAAGTATCATGGCCTTGGCCTGACTGAGGAGCTTGCGCCGGAGGTCGATAACGTCGTCCTGCTCCGGTTCCTTGTGCATGCCTTGTGTGTCTCGCTCTAGTTCCGCATGAATCCGGTCGGCGAGGGCTTGAGCGGCATTCTTGTTGATTTTGGTTTCGCACAACTGGGGCTCGGCTATGATCAGATCGGTCAAGACAAGGCTCGTTGGAAGCCACGCAGCCAGTTCTGCCTCAATGCCGTGCACCCTCATCCAGGTCGCATTCTCTGCGCTCTGCGACCAGAAAAGGAAGAGCGACGAACCCGTCGGCTCCTTGCACTCGCTCAGGTGTTGGTTCAGCGTAACGGCGACGGTAGGGTAGACGCTCTCTACGTAGGTCTTCACCTGGATCCTGAGATACTCGACGTGTCTCAGAAGGAAATTGTGGGATGGTTTGGCGATCTTGTACCACCGAGTCGTCGCCATTCCGATGAGCAATAGAACAAGCGCGCCGAGACCCCACAAGCGGTCGGTTTCCAGATGCTTCTCGCCAGTCAGCCTTCCACCCAAGGAAGGAAACCAACAATGACCGGCCGGCTTTTCAGTTGGCTTGTCGGCCTGTTTGTCATCCTCCTGGTCCGCAATCCGCGCCAGTGGCCCGTCGTCCCGTTGCAGGACAACATCTCGTTTCAGACTGTCGCCCTCCTTGATCTGAATCCCCACTTGTTTGGCGGTGCCGAGATCCGTGGCTCTGGCTTCAAGCTCGTAGGTGCCGGGGCGGACGTGGTCAAACTGGTATCCACCGTCAACAAGCGGTTTGGCTTGCTGATCTCCGCCGCCAGAGGAAACCAGCGTGATGTTCGCTCCGGACGGAAGCTTCCTGCCGTCAAAAGCGAACACCGTGCCCTCAATCGTCGCTCCCTTGTTGGGGACGTTGGGAGCCACTCCGCCGTCACGACCAAGGACCTTGCTCGAAGAGGGCGGTGAAGCAGTTTGCGCGTAGCTAGTCAGCGCACTCAGGGCGACCACGCCAAGAGTAGCAGGGAATGTGGCTCGGTTCATGGTTCTCTCCATCTCTCGCGGCAAAGGGAGCAATCCTTCTGAGCGCCACGTGTACTCATCAGTCGCAACGGCGGCCGGCAGGGCTCGTCACGATCCTGCTTCCGCCAATCGCGAAGTTCGAGGCCGGGACTGATATCGATCTCCAGGAGCACAGACATCTCCTCCGCAGCGCCAACCCCACGCTGCTCACCTCAGTTGCTTCTTGTTTCTGGATCCGTAGCGCGAAACAACATCTGCACAGGTAGCTCAGAATGCCACGGCAGTGACAAGATGCATATTCCCAAAACGCAAGGGTGACAAGTAAAATATTCCGTGCTGTGTGCTCAAGAGGTTCCGTCGGTCGCCGGGCTTCTTCGGAATCAGCGAGGGAGCGATGACCTCGCAATCGACGTCCAACTTGGTCAGCTGCCAGTAGAGGGCCTACCCGGTTGGACCAGCCTCGTAGCAGACCTTCAGATTCTTGCCGCCGCCGAGCTTGTCGATGAACTTGATCGGCCATTGGTGGTCCGGCCTGCGTGTGGCCTGCTGTCAGGAGTGTGGATAGTCGAGGGTGCCATCGGCGATCTGGCTGGTTGACGGTCCCGCCGCAGGGACATCGTAGTATCATCGAAAGGCCGGGCGCGTGCGGCGGGCCCGCAGGTTAACGGCAAACCGTTAGGCCCGCATTCTTGAGTGGGATCACGACGTGGACTTGGGTGGAAGGCGACAGTTCGTTGGTGACCCTGGATCTCACCCAGCCCCTCAATATCAAAGCCTACGATAGTCCAAGCGCATGTCGTCCCGATTGCACAGTGCCTCGGTGTGGGGATGGAATACTCGATGGTGGCGAGATCTGCGACGATGGCAACACCATAGGCGGCGACGGATGCGCGGCCGATTGCAAGTCGCTCAAGTAGAAAAGCGAACTCACAAGAGTGCCTAGAACGAAGGGGCAAGCGTGCCGTCCTCGTCCACGGCGTGCGTGAAGGAAGGGGATCATACGAGCGCACTAACGGCAGTCTGGGTGGCACGAATCGTGCTTTGCTGTTAGGCATGACCAAGGCTACAACGCTTCTGGCTGCTCTTTCGCTCCTGTTCGGTTGTCATGGTTGCGGTTCCGTAGATTCCGTAGATACTGCTCCCGGCCCGGCCGATGCATTCGTCGGCGTGTGGCGAGGCACGGAAACCTGGACCAGCTCCTCGGACGCCTTGGGCGACCAAGAGTCGACCACTGTTGTCGAGGAGACAATCTCCCGGGTCAACCACGCGGCCGTGCGAGTCGAGAGCGACGATGGCGGGCCAGCAGGGATCTTCGACATCGGCGAGGACGGGGTCGGCCACGAGCGACCGGCCGGTTATGTGCTGACCTTGAAGGGGGACGTGCTGACTATGGAAATCAACTGGAGCGACGACGGGATTTACCAGCGAACGGACTACTCAGACACTCTCACGCTGAAGCGTGTGCCGTGATGTAGGTACTGGCTACTGCGGGTGGTAAAGACCGGACGGATTCAACTCCACACCTGTCAAATCTTCACCATCTGGAGCCGGTCGGGAGCGTAGCCAGGGCTACTTTTCGTCTAGTTAACGTACAGGCGCGACGAAGATGGGATCACGCTCCGGCGTCGCTGGAGTTGGCGGCACAACCCAACGGCGGAGCCGGTCGGGAGCGTAGCCAGGGGCTACTTTTCGTCTAGTTAACGTACAGGCGCGACGAAGATGGGATCACGCTCCGGCGTCGCTGGAGTTGGCGGTACAACCCAACGGCGGATCCGCGCACGAGCAGGTGACGCATCCGCCGGGACCTGAGCGGTAGCCAAACGGACAGTAGATGCACGCTGCAACTCCGGGCCACAAGTATGCGATGTCGGCGCCGGTCAGGCCATGGGTGGCACCGGCGAGCTCGGCGGCGAGCCTGTCGGGTGCAGATCGTAGGCCTCGGTTCCGAGCCCGGACGCGACGAACTTCTCCGCTGTCATGACGAAAGTAGCCGCGGGATCGAGTGAGACAACGTGTTTGATCGTCGTATTCACGGCGTCGAACCACGTGCCTTTCCCGGCCATGGCAAGCTCGAATTTGTGGCAACATCTTCGCGAAAAACAAAGAACCTACGAAGGAAGAATCTACGCTCATGACCAGTAATCGATAGGAGGGCGTCCCATGGCGGCAGGCCCTGTGGCTCGAAGAAGGCATGCTCCCTTGGTCGACAGCGCTAGAGAGAAGATGCGCCTCATGAACGGGCGCGTCGGGCAGCTCTCGTCCGGCATGAGCATAGGCATCATGGAAATATGGCGTCCAGGTGGAAGTCACCGCCAACGAGAGCAGCAGCCGTCGGCGGTCTGCTGAGTTTCGCGCGGCAAGGGGCTCATCCCGCCTGTTCGACGGCTGGGTGGCCGCGCGATTGCGCCTCGCCGCGGACGTCGTGGCGCCCAGGGGATGCTCGAAGGTGGCAGTGGAGTCCCTCCTCGTTTGTGGGCAGGCTTGATTTGCAAAGAACAAGCACCCAAAAAAAGGAGGGCTCCCATGGACAAATACATCGGAATCGACGTTCATGCAGCAAGTTGCACCATCGCTGTGGTGGATGCACGCGGCAAGCAAGCGGGTTCGCATGTCGTGGCCACCAATGGCCAGGAGATCGTGGAATGTCTTCGCGCGATCTCTGGACAGCGACATGTTTGTTTCGAGGAAGGGACGCAGAGTGGATGGCTTTGCGAGATTCAAATGCGCCAAGCACCACGCTCGTGGCGTCGGGCGAATAGGCCATCTTGAAGCGCAAGGCATAGGGCAGCGAGAGCACATACTGTCGAGTGGGCACGCGGGGGAAAAGGAAATCTACGCAGAAAGCCGCCGTGTCGGCCATTCGGCGACCAAGGCAGCTCGGGCAAAATCCGCGGCGCTTGCACGCGAACGCCACGACGCCGCTATGCCCGCAGTCTCTGCATCGGACACGCAAAAAGCCGTGAACCGGAATGCCACAACGAAGGTATGCCTCGAAGTACGGCTCACAATGCACCTCCTTGGTCGGATGCGGTCTCTGTTGGG
>OBLT010000918.1_pt1 | contig 19163 bp, 14 predicted proteins | sample 1518721 | NCBI WGS metagenome assembly OBLT01 (sample SAMEA3539307, study PRJEB22396) | soil metagenome | biome: tundra; feature: field; material: soil | place: USA | collected 2010-05 | depth 0.15 m | reverse complement strand
GAGATTACAAGGTGACTGGAGTTCAGACGTGTGCTCTTCCGATCTGGTTGCTGCCCTGCGGAACGTGAAACAGACTGGAATTGTCCACTTTGGATTGGCGGCTGGACAGGCCGGGAGGTCTGTCCTACAGATGTAGTCCTAGTTGGCGACCTTGGCGATCAACACCAGAAACAGGGCCTTTTCGGGTCCATCCAGGCTGCTGCGGCCTACCACCAGCTTCTGCCCTTCCTTAACATCCACTACATCTGTAGAAATGCCGGTGTCGGTGTACTGAGTTTTGCCCCCCTCGACGTGTGAGATTCTGAGCCCGGCGTGCAGCCTGTCCAGGCGGATCATCGATCCGTCTCCATCAATGCTCGCCGAACCTACACTGAAGGTTGTGTACCGCATCCCGCCGGCCTGCCCTGTGGTTGCGGCACCCACGCCTGACCGCGCACGGAGGGACAGCGCATCCAGCAGGACGTATCCCTTAAAAGGGAAAGTGCTTTTCAGCGCCCCAACGGTGCTTTGCAGGTCCTGCGGAATGGGGTTGCCCGGCAGATTGGGCTGGTCGCTTCCCACCACGAAATAGACCGTCAATTCAATATCTTTCTGTGCTGCCGTCGGCAAATCGAGCTGCTTAATGGCATCCTCGGCGGTCGTCACCTTGCTCCTCGGGCCGCTAAGAGCGATCACCTTCATACGGTCGTCCGCTTGGATATCCACCCCGAAGTTGACGAGCAGCCTCCGGAGTGTCTGCGGGTCCGCATACTTCAGCGTCACCAATTTCTGAATCCGCTCGTTGGGGTCCAGCGGCGCTTGCGCCATGACGGGCGCCGCAGCCAGGACCAAAGCCAGCAAAAGTCGTTTCACATTAATCTCCTTTTGTATCTGCAATCCAATAGATGACGACGTCGGGGTTATCCGACACTACCCTGATCAATACCGGTTCACCGGGTTTCGCCTTGGGGCGTGGGCGCCGCTCGTAGTGTGCGGTCGGCTGAGGTTCGCGCGTGCCCACGGGGATGTTGCCGGCCGGCACAAACACACCGGCGGCAAGACCGCCGGCGCTACCGGCGGGCGGATGCTCCAGCGCCACTACCGGCGGCTTGGGGCTCGGCCAGAGCCCGGGCCTGGCCGCCAGCATCAGGAGCAGCGCCGCGGCGACCGCCGCAAATCCGAAAACCCACCCGCGCCGCCAGAAGGGCCGGTGCCTGCGCTCCAGTTCCGCCAGCACTCGGGCCCGTACGGCGGCGAAGTGCGCAGGGGCCAGGGGCTCGCAATGCAACTGCTGGAGTAGTTCCTGCGATTCCTTCAGCCCGCTCGAGAACATCTGGCACCCAGGGCACTCGCCCAGATGCCGCTCCACTTGGGACGCCTCGTCCTTCGGCAGGTCCCCACCCGCATAGAGCGCCAGCCGTACTTCCCAATCGCTACAGTTCATACACGCCTCCGGAAGTAGCGTTCTACAAATCCCTTCACCTTCACCCTGGCCTTGGAAATCTGCGACCGCACGGTCGCCTCGGAAGAGCCCAGCACGCGCGCCACTTCTTCCGTGGAGAGCCCTTCCAGGTCGCGCAACACCAGCGCTTCCCGCTCCTTTTCGGAGAGCATCCGCAGACTCAACTGAAGCACGCGGCGCCGCTCCTCCTCGGCAGTAAGCTGCTGCGGATCGGCATCCCCGGATGCTATTTCCCCAGCTTCCTGTAACGCCACCGATGCGGGCCGCCGCCGCCTCAAGTCATGGCAGGTGTTGACCGTCACCCGGTACAGCCACCCCGAAAAGGCGCCGGACGACTCCACCTTGCCCAAATTCCGATACAGCTTCAGGAAGACCTCCTGGGAGGCGTCCTGTGCGTCCTCGGTGCTGCCCAGCAGACGCAGCGCGGTGACCAGCACCATGCGCTCGTACTGCCGCATGAGCTGCTCGAAAGCCGCCAAGTCGCCCGCCTTGGCCGCCTCGATCACGCTGGAGCGGTCTGCCGGGCCGTCGATTGGACCAACTGCTGCCAGGAACGTCAGGGTTATCATTCCTCTCTACAGAGAACAACTGCGGAACCCGGCGAAACGTGTATGGGATTTTGCAGGGGGGGGTGGGAGCTTTCCGTTTTCGCGGCCCGGCACGGGATAAAGGTCACTCGAATGGACCAGCCAGGCCGCCAACAGCCGCGCTCCTATTTGACCGTAACATTGAAAAGTGTGCTGGTGTTCCCCATGATGAGACCCACGTTCGCCAAACTCTGCTGGGGAGCGACGAAGTTGACCTGGAAAATGCCTGCGGCCAAGCCCAGAGCTGTTCCGGCAAAGGTGACCGGCAGTATCGTGGGGTTGTTATCGAACGACCGTAGCTGGATAGGCATGCCTGGGGCCGCGAGCGGAGCAGCGTTGACCTGGCCATCCTGGCTCGGCGGATTCGTTTGCCCCGCACCGGCCAGATAGAGGCTCATTACCGAACCTGCCGGCGCCGGATTCGACGCGGAGTTCGGAGAGAAATCCGCATTGAATACCCCGAGAATCTGTAAAGCTGCGCCAATTACGGCGACCTGAACGGGGTTCGATTTGGCCCCGTTGTATTGAACCTGAATCGTAGTGGCCGACTTGGTGGCGAGTTCGAAAGGCGCCACCAGGTCGACTTCCCGATCGCTCACCGACAGAAGCGGAACAGCGGCTCCATCGAAGGTGACTGCGACGCCGGCCACAGTGCTTGCCAAAACCCCCGAGTCGATCACGCCGGGTGTGGCTGCGGCCGGGCCTATCTTCTTGCCGAGGATTCGGATCACCTCTCCTGGAGCGATCCCGAGAAAACTGGCTGGATTTGCAGAAGGGACGATACTCATGACCGAATCCAACGAAATCACAGGCGGCGTGGGATCGATCTTGGCAATGTACACTGGCGAAGTGAGGGCAGCCTGGCCGCTTACAACCAGACCCGTGCCCGCCACATAGGCCAAGCCGGAGGAGTCGAGAGCAAGGCCGGCGACTGAGTCGAAATACGTGGAAAACAGCAACTGCGTGAAGTCCGCGCTGAACCTGGCGACAAATCCTCGACCGATTCCGATCTCGAATGGACTCACGGTCTGCGGTGCGCTGCCCTGCGGGTCCAACGTGCCCGAAATCCAGGGCTCGCCCGAAGAATCGACGGCGATCGACGACCCGGAAAGACAAAGTGGAGCCCCCAGATAAGTCAGACGCTGGATCGAATGCGCCTTAGGATCGAGCTTTAAGACGACTGCATTGCCTTGCGGGTAAAACTCGGAAGGCCCAATAAAGAAGACCAGACAACTCCCGCTTGCCTGTGGTTGGAATGCGCCCGGTGAGGCAGCCTGAGACAAGCCGCCGCTTTCGCCCGTGAGGTAAATGTTGCCGGACGGATCGAAGGCGATCGCGTTCAGAGCGTCGTAACCCGAACCGCCGAGGTAAGTCGCATAATCGAGACCGCCCGCTGGATTGAAGCGCGCGAGGTATCCGTCATAGAGTCCCCCGCCGAACTTCGGCTGCAAGGCGTCCGAAGTGACGGGAAAATCGGGAGACTCAGTCGATCCGGTTACCCAGGCGTTTCCGTTCGCATCCACCGCTACGCCGATGCCGTTGGTCGCACAGCTCCCGCCGAACAATGTCGAATAAACAAGCGCGTTGCCGCCGGCCGCGATCCTGGTCACGAACGCGTCACCCGAGATCGGCATAGAGGGGGATGGGAACAGGTAGCAACCGGGGACCGGCGCGGTTTGGAACGCGTTCGCTGTCACGGGAAAAGTGCCTTGCGTGTACCCGGTGATCACCGCATCTCCCGTGTTGTCCACGGCAATGCTCGTGGACCCTGTCGGCTGGCAGCAGTTGTGCTCTACGAAATCGCCTCCGAGCAGAGTGGAGTAGATCAGTTGCGAACCATCCGGGCTGAGCTTCGCGACAAAGACGTCCTGCCCGCTGGTCAGCCTGGTCTGGAATGCGCCCTTGGTGGTGGGGAAATCCGGGGATGATGTGACTCCGGTAACGTACGCGCCGCCGTTTCCATCCACGGCGATTCCGCTGGCTCCGTCTCTTACGCTCCCGCCGAGATAGGTGGAGTAGAGAACCTGGCTGCCATCCGCGCTCCACTTAGTGACGAACACATTGTTTTGAGTGACGGCCCCCAAGAAAACCCGCGAGTCCGCCGGGGAGATGAAGAGCGACTGCGGGATGACCGGATAAGGCAGCGAAACGGGCGACCAGGTTTGTCCCGCATCCGTGCTGCGATAGAGGACGTTGTTACCGTTCGCCGGGTATATGGCGGCCGCGTATACGGTGGCTGGATTCCGTGGATCGACTGCAACAGCGCCAAAGTACGTAGCGGTGACAGCGGGTAATACCATGGTGAAGGTCTGACCGCCGTCTAAACTCCGTTGAAGTCCCGACGAACCGACCAGGTAGAGAGTAGATGGATTATCGGGCGCAATCGCAAGCTCTTGATTGTTTTGAACGCCTTGACTTGCCCCGGCGGTCCAGGTATTTCCGCCGTCGGTGGAGATCAGCAGGCCCTGGTAGTTAGCGGCAATAATCGCTCCATTCGAGCCAAAGACGATGGCATTCACCGGGCCGATCAACTGGTTGGGTCCAAACGTGAGGCGGGTCCAGGTCTGGCCAAAGTCGGTACTCCGGAACAGAGCAGGTGTCCCGACGCTCGCAAATAGAGTTCCGGCCTGCGTGGGATGGGCGGCAATGGTCACGACGCCACCGCCCGGGATACCGTTCGTCGAGGCCCGCCAGTTCGCCGCGCCGTCGGTACTGGCGAAGACGCCTCGTGCTGTCGCGGCGTAAAGGGTAGTGGCGGAACTTGCATCTACCGCCAGGGCCGTTGCTGGACCCGCAAGGCCGGTATTGGCTGTTGCGGCCCAGGATGTCCCACCGTCGGCGCTCGCAAAAAGACCAACCGGCGTTGCGGCGTAGACCACCAACGGCGCGGACGGAGCGGCCGCGATCGCGCTGACGGAACGGGCCGGTCCGAGCGATGGGAAGCTCCATGTTTTGCCGGCGTCGGCAGTGACCAGAAGAGGCGCCGTGCCCAGATGGCCCTGGACCGGATTCACAGCGGTAAAATCCGTTGAATTTGTGGTGCCGGCGACATAAAGACCGCCTTGCGTGTCCCGAACCAGCCCCGCGACGCTGCTCTGGCCGCTGCCGCCGAAGGACTGATCGAAGACGATTTGGGGATCGATCACCAGGGCGCGTTGACGATCGTAGGCGCCGGTTCGGAATCGAATGCGGCTGGAGGCGTCGATCCGATACACCACATCGACCGGCTGCTTTTGGCCCGCAACCACCTGATAGGCCACTGGCTTGGGCTGATGGATCCGGATCGCGCCAACTTGCAGAACGAGATTCCCGTTCGGATCTATCCGAATCTCGTCAACGCCCTCGAAACCGACCTTGATTCTTCCGGGATCCCGCCCGGCAGCGACTTCGAAATCGTATTCGAGGCGCTCCTGGTTTCCTCGAAATACCAGATCAATGCCCGAATAGACGCCGCGCCAGCGGACGCGGCCGTAGAGGCCGTAAGAAGCCCGGACATCGCTACCGAGGAGGTAATTCGCCCTACCCGGCATCGGGTCGAGAGCTTCCAGTGACGATTTCGGACTCGCGCCGGCAACCGACATACGCACGGCATGGCCGCTCAGACTCAGGACAGCCCCGCCGGAAGTCACCGACAACAGATAGCCGGGACCGTGAGACACGTATTGCCCGCTGCGTGCTTCGAACGCCAGCACGCGAGGTTTGTTACTAACGTTAAAACCGGCACCAAAACAGGAGAAGGTAAAAAGTAAACAAGTGAGAAGACGCACAACTTACCTCCAAGGCTGGACGCGGGAAAGCTAGTCTGATTTTAGCATCAGAAGCCCGGCCGGCAATCGGTCCAAAGCCGTGCAGCCTGCCCTACCTGGAGGTATTGCCGCGTTCCGGCAAGGTGGGTCCGGCCACCTTCTGTTACCCTGAGCGTTCAGCCACATGCATGACAAACTCGCCATTCCGGGGGACGAGATCCGCGCCATGGGCCGTGCCGTCCTGGAACGCGTTGCGGCGTACTACGAGACATTGGCCGCCCGTCCCGTGGTGGTACCTTCCAGCTCCGAGGCCATCCGCGCGCGACTCGATGAGCCGATGCCCAAAGCCGGCGCCGATTTCGCCACGCTGCTCGACACTTTCGACCAGGTGATCGCACAGTTCAGCCGGCACAACGGGCATCCGCGATTCTTCGGGTACGTCTCGTCTCCGGGAACGCCCGTGACGGCGGTGGGCAGCATGCTGGCCGCCTCGCTCAACGCCAACGTCACCTGTTGGCGCTCGGCGCCGGCCGGCACCGAGTTGGAGCATGTCACCATCAACTGGCTGAAGGAGATGCTGGGCTACCCCGCGGAGGCCGGAGGGCTCTTCACCAGCGGCGGGTCGATGGCCAACTTCGCCGCCCTGGCCGCGGCCCGGAGCGCGAAGGCTCCCGCGGACGTGGTACTGGACGGCGCCGCGGCGGCCGGTAAGCGAATGTGCGTTTATGTTTCGCGGGAGGGACACTTTTCCATCCGCAAAGCTGCCGGCCTGCTGGGTTTGGGAGAAGCAAACGTCCGGGAGGTGCAGACGAACGCCTCCCTGCAAATCGATCTCACGGACCTGGAACGCCTGGTGGAGCAGGACCTGGCAGCGGGCCATCTTCCGTTCTGCGTGGTGGCCAATGCGGGCACCACGGGCACCGGGGCCTTCGATCCGATCGGCAAGCTGGCCGATTTCGCCAAGCGACACGGTCTATGGCTGCACGTGGATGCGGCTTACGGGGGCTTCGCGGCGCTGGCCCCTTCGGCTGGTCATTTCTTCGAGCGTATCGCGGAGGCCGATTCGGTGGCACTGGATCCCCACAAGTGGCTTTATCTGCCGGTGGGTTGCGGTTGCGTGTTGTACCGAGACCCCGCCTGGGCGCGCGCCGCCTTCGGCCATGATGCCGAGTACACGCGACGGATCGGCCTGGAGCGGGACGAGGCATTCGCGTTTTGGGACTACGGTCCGGAGCTCTCGCGTCCCTTCCGCGCGCTGGATCTTTGGCTGCTCATCAAGTATGCGGGGTCCGAGCGGCTGGCCGAAGCCATCGAACAGAACATTGCCTGCGCGAAGTATTTCGAGAGCCTGGTGGCGGCCAGCGACGATTTCGAAATGCTGGCGCCGGTGGAGCTTTCCATCTTCTGCTTCCGCTACGTTCCAAAGGGCTATGACGGGGATCTGAACGCTTTGAACGAGCGGCTGCTGGTGGAAGTGCAGCGGGGCGGGAGCACGTATCTCTCGAATGCCAGAATTGGGGAGCGGTTCGCGCTGCGCGGCTGCGTGCTGAACTATCGAACCACGCTTCGGGACATGGAGATGGTGTTGGAAGATGTGCGACGGGCGGCGGGGGCGTGAGTTGGAGGGCTCGGTGGAGCGCTCCCGGCCCTCAGCAGGCGGTTCACCGTGGGTCGAGAACAATCTCTCGCGCGGCCGACTGGCCCGTTAAATAGCGTCCTGCATCGAATGCAGTAAAGGAGGAGGGGTTGCGTTACGCCCTAATCCGCCGGTAAGGACAATTGGTGGGCGAAGGACCGCAGCGTGGAAGTGAATGGAAGGCTGGCCCGCCGCGTCGGAGGAACCGCCATTCCCACTCGACTGCGGGACGGCTCGTCCGATACAATCGCAGAGCATGATTAAACTGGCTTTGACTGCGCCGATCGCGACGTTCGCGGAGCCAGACTGGCTTCTGATCGGCATCTGTGAGGGAGAGCGACTGCCGTGCGCGGCGGATTTGGCGGACATTCCAGTAGTGCATGATTTCGAAGGATTGATCGGCCCATCGCAGTGGATCGCGGTGGTCCATCCGGATTTGGTCTCGCGGTTTTGCGAGTCGACGGCGGCGCTCCGGCTCGATATGGCTGGTTCCTCCGGCGCAATCGTACTGGTTGGCTGGCGCGCGGCACCCGAGAAGGAAGCGAAGACGGACTGCCGCATTACGTCGTTCCTCTGCAGCGCGCCGGTCTTTCGAAGCGCCCTCCAATGGGCTCCCAAGGGGCCGTTCCGCCTGCGGCAGCTTTGCTTCTACCTTCTCGACGCACTCATCAACGGCCGGATCGCGGTGGACCGGCTGTTGGTCCGCCAACTTCCCCTGCGGATCGATTCTACGACGGCGCCTGAAACGAAATCCGACTGCGTGGTGATCATGCCCCACCGCGGAAGGATGAGGCACCTGGCTACGGCTCTCGGTTTCCTGCACCATGACGGCGGACCACATCCCTGTATCCGGGTGGGCCTGGACGTGGACTATCCCGAGGAGTACACGAAATTGGCGACGAAGTATCCGAAAGTCGAATTCTTCGTGGCCAGGCCGGCGCCGGTGGGACCCTACGTGATCCGGCAGGAACTGGCCCATCGATCGAGCGAGCCGGTGATCGTACTGCACGATTCCGACGACGTATCTTCATCGGACCGCCTGGAAGTACTCCGAAAAGAGATGCGGCGGACGGATTGCGACTTTGTGGGGTCGCATGAACTCCGCGTGGACGAAATCGAGAAGGAGGTGGCGGCGATCCGTTTTCCGCTCGACGTTACGGCGGCGTTGCGACGCGGTCCGGGACACTCGCTCTTGCACGCCACTGCGATGATCGGGCGCTCCCAGTTTCTTGCCGTGGGAGGGCTTTCCACCGATCAGCGGGTGGCCAATGACACGCAATTCCTGTTTCGGGCCTATTTTGGACTGAAGATCCGCAATGTCGACGAGTTTCTTTATCTGCGCCGGCGGCACAGCCGGGCGCTCACCGTCCATCCCGCCACGTGTAACGCCATTCCGCTGCGCTTCCAACTGGATGCTGCCTGGCGCGCGGATTTCGGGGCGGTTCAGCGCGGAGAGATGCGGCTGGAGGAATCTTCCTTGCGGCCGCGACAACGCGCCGAAGCTTTTCAGTTGACGCGGTTGCCTGCCGAGAGTTGGAAGTCGGCCACAACCCATGAATAGCCTCCGGCCAAAAGCCCGGAGCCGGGGGAGTGAGAGGTGGCTGATCCTCGGAATCCATCGCAATCGCGGCAGGACCGCGGTACGGGTGGCCCAAGGGTCACCGATCGGCGTCCACGCGGCCCGGCTGGCCGATCCGGAGCGGACCGATTGCGAGTTCGTGTTCGTGGCAGGGCCGGACGTAGAACCGCTGCTGGAAGCCTCTCTCGACGCTCTGCTCGGCATGATGGAAGGGGCTCGGAGGCCGGCCCTGATCCTGCTTCCCTGGAAGGCTCCTCCGGAATGGGAGTTGCGCTTCGATGGGCAGGTCAGGTCATTCGGCTGCGGCCGCGCGACTTTTCGCTCGCTGGTGGCGCGAGCGGCGGAGCGGCCGGTGGAGGGACTGTGCTTTGCGCTGCTGGATGACATCATGAACCAACGCCTGGCGGTGGACCGGTTGGCGGTCCGTCAATTGCCGTATGGGGCGATGACAGGCCGGGAGGCCTGTCCCACAATGTCGCTGATCATGGCCCACCGCGGCCGGCGGCAATATTTGAGCACGGCGCTGCGTTATATTTCGCGGGCGATTGGCCCGAACGTGCGGCCGCGCATCGGGCTGGACGAGGACGAGCCCACGGCATATGCGAGCATTGCCGCCCACTATCCGGAGGCTCAGTTTTTTCGACTTGTGCCGGCGGGCGCCGGGCCGTATGTGGTGCGCCAGGAGTTGGCACGGCGTTCGAAGGAGCCGCTGCTGGTGTTCCACGATTCGGACGATGTTTCCTGTTACGACCGCTTCGTCCGGCAGGAAGAGTTACTCAGGAGCGCCGGGTGCGACCTGGTTGGGTGCCATGAATTGCGGGTGGATGAAATGGAAAAGGAGGTCACCGCGATTCGATTCCCGCTGGATGTTACGGCTTCGCTCAAGGCGCAGGGGGGCCACCGCCTGTGGCATCCCACTACGATGGTCAAGCGCGAGGCCTTTTGGTCTTCAGGAGGATTCTCCACGGACCGGAAAATCGCCAATGATTCGCAGTTCCTGCTGCGCGCGCATTTTGGGATGGAGATCCGGAACCTGGACGGGTTTGTGTACCTACGGCGGAAACACCGGTCGGCGCTCACGGTAGCGCCCGGAACCGCGCTGGACCACCCGATCCGACAGCAATTGTCGAAAGCGTGGTTGCGCGACTTCGAGGCGGTCAAGCGGGGGGAGATGCGGCTCGAGGAGTCGTCCTTGTGGCCGGTAGCGGGGACCGCGCGTCACCGGCTTTACCGAATGTGACACGGCATTTTGCCTGGGTTTCGGCTCAACGTCCGGAGGAGGATAGCACATGGCGACCTGGTTGCAGCAGGATGTGGAGGAGGCAAGGGCGATAGCCGAATCGATCCGGGCTACGGCCGTCCGGCGGCGGGTACCGCTGCAGCAACGGATTACGATCCGTCTCTCCGAGTCGGATGCTTTTCGCGAGAATCTGAGCAGCACCTGGCGCGCGCTGCCCATCCGGCAGCTCTCGCAAATTCTGGGACTCGACGAACACCGGCCTTTCCTTTGGCGGCTGGAACATAAGCTCATGCAGGCGCTGGTCCTCGATCAGTTCTGCCCGGGCCACGTGCCACTGACGCTGGGGCTGGGACGGTATCGGGCGGGCATCCCGAAAGAAGAGTTACGGAGCGCGCTGCACAGGGAATTCACGGAGTGGGGATTCTACCTGAAACCTTCGATGGGCGACTCCTCGGGTGAGCGGAAAGTGGTGGATGAAAGTCACATCATCCTCAAGGATATCGAACTGGGCAAGATTGAGCTCGGGAATCCGGCGGGGATCACGGATGAGGCGTGGTTGTTGCAGAAGCGGCTTCCGATCCGAGACGAGTACCGGGTACACACGATCGAGGACCGGGTGATACACAATCTGACGTATAACCGGTACGGGCGGGGCGATATTCCGCGCGAGCGAGGGGCGCCGAACGCTTACGTGCAGGACGTGCTGGACCGGCTGCCGAATGCCTTGGTGGGCGGCTCTCTGCTAGGTTGGGACGTGGCGTGGCTGGGGGATCGATTCGCGATTGTGGAAGTGAATTTCTGCGGCTTCCATCCGGTACACCGGCGCGGTTACCAGTGCAGCGGGTATTTCCAGGATGTGGAGTGGGGAGCTTCGATGATCGCCCGTCTGCTGCGATTCCTCGAGAGGGAGGACGGGATCCGGATCGACGTGGAGGCGGACGATCCTCAGCACCCAGGGTGGTGGTTCTATAACAAGCTCTCCAAATGGATGCCGCTGTTGCGGGCGGAGGGGAAGTGAAGGAAGAGCATTTGCGGCATAGTGGGTGCATGGTGAAGTCGGTTGAAGGCGTGTACCGCCCGCCCCACCAAATCGTCGCCGGCTGCTAAGACTTGAGATTGTCGTAGCACTTGGGAAGCGGCACGGTTTCACTGCGCAACTTCAGTTGGGGTGAAGCGCTTCGTCGCGGGATCCAGGCGGAAGATGCGGACGGCGGAAAGGCCGACGCGGCGGTTGGGACCAAAGCTCACCGAGGCGGTCAGGCCGGGGGCGAAATCCTGGAGCTGCTCCAACGCCGTCACCAGGCGGGTTGCGGTGAGGTCGCGGCCGGCGCTCTTCAGACCTTCCACCAGCACCTTGGCGGACGCAATCGCCTGCCATTGGATGGGGAGATCGTGCGGAGGCAATCCATGGCGGGTCGCCAGGATACGGTATTCGTCGACGGCCTCCGGAGCGGCGTCGGTTGGGAGCGACGGCATGGCGAAGTAGGAGGGCGACGCCAGATCGCCGGCGGCCTCCAGCACGGATGAGTTGGCCAGTGAACCTGGCAGCAGCAACGTGTATTGCGGCTTCCGCCTGGCGCACTCACGAATCAGCGCGGTTGCGGTGTTGCCAGGCAGCAGGAGAAGCGCGGTGCGCAGGTTGGCTTCGGAGAGTTGCTTAGCGGTGCGGGCGATGTCCGCGGTTACTTCGAACCGCCGGACGGGCACTCCAGGGTCCCGGGAAATGGCCGCCTCGGCAACATCCGCGGCTCCGCTGAAGACCTTCTCGCCGGCATAGACTATCGCCAATGACCCAACCCCGGACCGACTGGCGGCGAACCGCATGAGCGCCTCGGCTTCGCCGGGAACTCCGGGGTAGAAATAAAACACGTAGGGATTGAGCGGCTGGTCCAATTGCGGAAACAGAGTGAACGCTCCCACGAGCGGCAGGCCGCGCTCCCGCAGCAGGTCCGTGAAGGGGCGCTCGGCGCCGGCCAGGAAACTTTGGGCGAGGGCGAAGAGGGGCTGCGAATCGAGGAACTTTGCCAACCCGGCGGCCGGATCTCCCGCGGCAGGCGGTTCGTAGGAGTGCAGCACGACCTGGCGCGCGTAGATTCCGCCAGCCGCGTTCAGCTCTTTGAAATATGCGGAGAGTGCGGCTTCGACGGCTTGGCCGGCGGCGGTCATGGCGCCTTTGGGCGGCAGGATGACGCCGACGTGCACCTCCTGGTCCGTGATGCCGCGCTCCGCCACGGTGCCCAGAACCTTGAGGTAGGCGAGCAGGTCATCCATGTCGGTATACAGCATCTGATAGCGCGGCATCGCCCCAAACAGGCGCTGGCCGGCGGAATTGACGCCCAGGGAGACGGCCCGCCGGATCAGCCGGTCGGTATAGGGCGGGCGCTCTTCGTTGGAGAAGGTGACGCCACCGTACGGTTTCGTGAGGTGGTCCCAGGTGATGTCCGGGGGAGTGATGCCGGCTTCGGTAACGCCGGAGTGTCCATCGGCTCCATGACAATTGGCGCAGGGGGCGACGGTGGCCGGGACGGCCTCTTCTTCGGCGCCCAGGAAGACTGTGACTTTGCGCGAGGCGGCGCTCTCTCCGCGCTCGAAGATCTGCTTGCCACGGGATTGCTGGGGGGTGAGGGAGGCGGAAGATATTGGGTGGCACGACAGGAGGAGGGCGGTGAGCACTCCGCCAAGCGTCGACACGAGTGTCGACGCGGCAGGCACGAGTGCCCGCGCCACAGTCAATCTTCGTTCCTCAGGACCTTTTGGACGATTTTCGAGATCTCTTCGGCACTCGCCAAGCCGAGCGCCTTCTTCCATAATCCCGTGGCCAGATTGCCGATCATGAAGACGGTGAGATGGTCCTCTTTCCGGGGTGGCTTCAAGCCCACTTTGTTGAGCGCGAATTCCACGTTCTCCTTCTTGCCGGTGAGGAAAAACCAGCCGGGGCGGGCATGGAAACGTTCGCCGTACGCCTTCAACTTCTCCGGTGTGTCCGACTCCGAGTCGACGGAAATCGAGATCAGGTACGCATCTTTGCCGAGATGCGTACCGAGCACGTCCTGCAATTTGGAATAGGTGCCCGCCATCATGGGGCAACTGTCTTTGCAGGCGCTGAAGAAGGCGTTGACGACCACCACCCGGTCTTTGAGCAGGTCGGTGTAAAAGCGCATCGGCTGTCCGAACTGGTTGACCAGCACAACGTCCGTGAAATAGTGCTCGGCGGGCGAAGGCTGAATCTCCTGGGCGGCGGGCTGATTCTTCTGAGCGGCGGCCAACGGGCCGGCCAGCGTCAAACCGAAAAACCATCTTCGTGTCATTTTGACGTCCATAGACATTCCCGTGCCGCCACGGTCAATCGGCGGCATTCGTCTTGTAAATCTCCGCAACGGGCCGGGCCGGGCCGAGGAACCCGACCTTGCGGCGCGCGCCATCCCAGCGCACCTCGGGCAGCAGGACTTCGCGACGAGCCTGGATGCGCTCCCGGCAACCCACCAGGTCTTCGAGCATCGCCCGGATCTCGCCATCCAGATCGCGGGAAGGACGATACCCAAGATCGAAGAGGTTCTGATGATCGGGGCGATAGTAATGTTCTTCCGATTCGATGCGCGGATTTTCGACGTTCTGTATCTGAACGTCCAGCCCCAATGTCTGGCCGGCCTGTTGGACCCTGAGGGCCAATTCGGCGATGCCGTAGACATCCTCAAACTGGTTGAGTACGCGGTACTCGCCAGCTTCGGGAGGATTCTCCAGCGCCAGCCGGAGACACTGCATGGAATCGCGGAGCGGTAGAAAGCCGCGACGCTGGCCTCCCGTGCCATAGGGCGTCAACGGGTGGCCGATGACGGCCTGGCAACAGAAGCGGTTCACCACCGTTCCAAAGCAGGGGTCGAAATCCAGACGGCCTGAGAGCCGCGGGTCCTGGCCCTGGCCTTCAAAGCGCGTGCCGAACACCACGCCCTGCATCACATCGGTGGCCCGCAGGTTCCAGATCTTGCAGGCGAACATAACGTTGTTCGATCCGTGTACTTTCGACCAGTGATACCAACTCCCGGCCTGGCGGGGGAAGGGGAGGCGATCGCGGCGGCCGCGGTAATCGATTTCGAAGAAGCCTTCGGGGATCGCGACATTGGGCGTCCCGTACTCTCCCATGGTGCCGAGTTTCAGCAGATGCACGTCGGGACATACCTCGCGCGCGGCGAAGAGGAGGTTGAAGGTGGTGGTCAGGTTGTTGGTCTGAACGAACACCGCGTGGTCCACGTCGATCATGGAATACGGAGCCGACGGGCACTCGGCAAGATGCACGACGGCGTCGGGGTGGAATTCGCGGAAGATGCGGTCTACCAGCGCGTATTCCCGAAGGTCGCCCGGCCAGAAGGGCAGGTCGCGGCCTGTGGAATTACGGAATGCATTGAGGCGATCTTCGATGGAGTGGATCGGGGTGGCGCTCGACGAGCCGGTCTCCTCCACCCATTGGCGGCGGAAGAAGCCGTCGGCGCCCGCCACCTCATGGCCGCAACTGGCGAGATGCTGGGCTAGCGACCATCCCAGGTAACCATCGGCGCCGGCGATCAGGATTCGCATGGGGAGACCTCATCAAGGCTTGGCAAGCTAAAGCATGCCCCACTTTTCACTGGCTCCAGCAGGGACTTCACCATTTCCACAATTCGTGCGGCGGGGACGAATCCGCTGGTACGGACCCAGTGTCCGGTGGCGTCGTTGCCCACCAGGACGAGCGCCGTGTGACTCAGCTTATCGGCGGTGTAGAATTTCAGGGCCCGCAGCACGCGGTCCACTTCGTACTTGTTTCCGGTGACCATGGTCCAATTGGGTCCGGCGTGATAGCGCGCGCCCCAGGCCTTCAAGCGTTCGGGAGTGTCGGTGGCCGGGTCGACGCTGATCGAGATGAGACGGACGTCGCGGGCGCGGCCGCCGAGCGTGTCCTGCACGTGGGAGAAGGTGGTTCCCAGGAGCGGGCAGAGCGTGGTGCAGGTGGTGAAGATAGACTGGATCACCACCACGCGGCCCTTGACGAGGTCGGAGTAGAAGTGAATCTTCTCGCCACGCTGGTTCCACAATTCGGCGTCGGGAATATCCAAGGGGCGATCTAGTTCCTGGGTGCTTTTCGCCGGCTGCGCATGCGCGTGAGTGGGGGAGAAGCAGAATACCAGCGCGATGACAATGCTGCCGACGATTGTGGGGCGGGCAATCTTGCCCGCAGCCGCCTTTTCAGGAGGCTCTCCTAGACGACTGGATTTTCGCACTCGGCGCGCGCCGGCTAGAAAGCCGGCGGCAGCCAGGATTGGCTGCCCCACTTTGTAGCAACACCTCATGGTTTCGGGTCCGGCTTCGCGGCCGGTTCCGCGGCGGCTTCATCCACCTGGAGAGTGAGGTTCGCGGAGCGGCTGAAGGGGATCTCCAGCGACGGGCACTCCACCACAATGCCGTAAACTCCAGCGCGGGGCGGAACGAAATCCAGGGTGAATCCGCCAGCGCCATCAGGCTCGGCCCAGCGCCGGTCATGCCAGACGCCCGGGTTCAGAATCAGCAGGGCGTGTATATCCTCGGGATTCTTCGCCAGCCTCTTGCCGTCCGCGTTCACCACGTGGAAACTCAGATGGACGGTTTCGCCGGCCCGCACATGCAGCCGGTCCGCTGAAGTCTCGATGCGCGGCTGGGCCTGGGGCGCGGTCTCCGGGCCGGGTTGCAGCGACAGGCCTTCGAAGCAGTGCACGAAACGGGGGGTATCGAGGAAGAAGGCGAGAAGGTACGGTCCGGGCCGCCCAAGCCTGGCGGAAGTTTCGTAGCCGCCGGGTGTCCGCTGTTTCAGGCTGCGGTCCACTACCAGGACCGCGCGCGGCGACTGGGAGTAATTCGAGTAGGAACCCATCGGGGCCGCCATTCCTTCTTTGTAGTAATAGATGGTTCGATCGGCCGAGTTCGCCACCAGGACGGCGGCCTCGCCCGGCGCCTGGACAATCACGTCGGGCGAACTCGGATGGGCGTCGCCCAGCGGCCGCTGTCCGGCGGGAAACTCCAGCACGGGGATGCCGTCGTTGCCCGCGTTCACAACATCCAGGGGAATCATTTCCACGATCTCGCTCCTGGCGTGACGCACGTAAGCCAGCTTCTCGCTGAACGTCACCTGGTCGGGCTCGGCCTCCACGTTGGCGCGTTGGACCACGCGATTCAGAGCGCTATCGAGGATGAGGACCTCATTGTGGGATGGATTCACCACGAACCCAAAGCGGCCCTTGGGCTCGAAGCGGATGCGGGAAATTCCAGCCCCAGCCGGAATGTGGGCCAGCGGCTGAGGCTTACGCGGATCGATCGCCGCGATGGTCCCGTCTTCCTGATTCACGACATAGGCGGCACGTCCGCGCGACGACCAGGCGATGGAAACGGGCTTGCGGCCGCTGGCGATGTCCGCGGTCTTGGTGAGGCTCCGCACATCGATCACGGAGACGGTGCCGTCCTCCGGGTTAGTCGCCAGAACGTAACGGCTGTCGTCGCTGAACGCCAGGTCGTGGATGCCGGCGCCGGTACGGATGGCCGCGGCGGTGGCGTAGGTGGAAGTGGAAATCGCGGCGACGCCCGAGCTCTTGGCGCCGGGCGCTCCGTAGGCAACCCAGAGATAGCCGCCATCCGGCTGCACGGCGATGCGGCGCGGGTTGGCCGGCACGTCCAGGTTCCGAATCACTTTCCAGGAGAGCGTGTCGACTACGGCGATCCGGTTGGATGCGGGCATGGACACGAACAGCACCTTCTGGTTGGGTTCGAGTGCCCAATCGTCGCCGGGGCTCTGGAGGTTGATCATCGCCAGCAGATGCGAATTCCCGTAGCCGAAGAGCGGGTCCACCACCGTGATGGTGGGCTCTTCGTTCAGCGCCAGAACGTAGAAGGTGTTCAGGTCGGTCTCGGCGCGTACAAAGGTGTTGCCGCTCAAGAGTTCCCGCACCAGGTCCGGGCAGTCTTTGCCGGCGGTCTCGGGAGTCGTGCGGTAGAACCATGCGGCCGGCTGAGCGCCGGTAAGCGGAGTCTTGGTAGCGTCGTCGGCGATACGAAACCGGACGATGACATCGTCGCCCGCGCGCAAGGGGCCAGTTTGGCCGGCAAGCGCGGATTCGATGCTGTACTCCACCGCGATTCCATCGCGGACGGTGCGTCCGGTGCGCACCCCGCCTGCCGGGTGGAACACAGGCTGATCGTCCTGTGGTGCGGCAAGGGCAGCGGCGGCAAATACGATTCCGGTACAGAAAAGAGCTCCGGCTGCCTTGGAACACATGATAATTTTCCCGGAATTTCCTTAAGAATTCGCCACGAAAACCAAAATAACGTGGAGAAATATCAAAAAAGTGTACTGTGATGCTAACATACTGGGAAACTGTTTACAAAGTAAGAAAGCGCTGACGGCTGACAGCTTTGCCTATGGGTTTGAGTTCCGCGGCTGCCGCATTGGGGTTGTTGCCCGACGAGCGGGCGGTGATCCTGCATGCCGACGATGTGGGGATGTGCCACGCCTCCATTCCCGCCTTTCGTGAATTGGCCGAATCGGGCAGCCTCAGTTCCGCTTCGGTAATGGTCCCCTGCCCATGGTTTGGCGAAGTCGCCCGTTACTCGAAGACGAACCCCGTGGTGGACATGGGAGTCCATTTGACCCTGACCAGCGAGTGGACCGGCTATCGCTGGGCACCCATCAGCACGGTGGATGTCAGTTCCGGGCTGATCGACGAGGAAGGATATTTCCACTCCCGCCGCAGCCAGGCGCTGGAGCACGCGTGTCCGGAAGCGGCTTACGTGGAGATGCGCGCACAACTGACGCGCGCGCGGACCGCGGGCATCGACGTCACCCACCTGGACGCCCACATGTTCACGGCCCTGCGGCCTCCTTTGACCGAGGTTTACCTTCGGTTGGGAATCGAGGAAGGGCTGCCGTCGCTGGCCTGGCGCGAGGGCGCCGGCGGCATGGATACCGTCCCGGAAGTCACGGCCGCGATACGGCACGCCGAGACGGAAGGCCTTTTGACCTTGGATCGCGTCAGCCTGTTGCCCGCCGGTGAGCCGCACCGGCGCGAGCAGCAGTTTCGCGCCGCAGTGGATGCCCTGCCGCCGGGGCTGACCCACCTCCTGATCCATCCCGCTATCGATACACCGGAATTGCGCCAGATCGTGCCTGCGTGGCGGGAACGGGTGGCGGATTATGAGTTCTTCCGCGGGAAGGCGGCCATGCAGTATCTGGAGCGGGCGGGAGTCAGACTGGTTGGGTACCGGGCTCTCCGCGATCGGTTGCGGCGCCTCAGGGCCAACGTCGGCGCATGAAGGTTTCGGTCATCGATGGGCTGGGTCTGGGCGCCGGTGAAATCGCGCGGTGGCGAGAGATTCTGGGCAGCGACGAGGATTTCGCGAGTCCCTACCTCACACCGGAATATGTCGTCGCTGTGGCTTCGGTGCGGCCTGGAATCCGCGTGGCGGTCATGCAGGATGGCAATCGGGTCGAAGGTTTTTTCCCGTACCAGGACGTCGCCCCGGGGGTCGCTGAAGCGGTGGGAGACAAGATTTCGGATTGCCACGCGGTGATTGCGCGGCCGGGCTTCCCGTGGACGGCGGAAGAGTTGCTACGGGGCGCCAGGCTCACGGCCTGGCACTACCGGCGCGTGGTGATTTCGCAATCTCAATTCCATCCGTACCACAACGAATGGTTTCGTTCGCCGCTCGTGGATCTCTCCGGAGGCTTTGATGCTTACGCTGCGGCTAAGTACCGCGCTGGCTCCCGAATTCTCGTCAAGGCCTCTGCTGCGAAAGCCAAGCTGGAGCGCACCGCCGGACCGCTGCGGTATGAAGCTCAGTGCTCCGATGTGGCGGCCCTGCACGCGCTCATGGCCTGCAAGTCGAATCAGTACCGGAGGACCGGCAAGTTCGACCGCTTCGAGCTTCCGTGGGTGGTGG
>OBLT010000915.1_pt1 | contig 19198 bp, 16 predicted proteins | sample 1518721 | NCBI WGS metagenome assembly OBLT01 (sample SAMEA3539307, study PRJEB22396) | soil metagenome | biome: tundra; feature: field; material: soil | place: USA | collected 2010-05 | depth 0.15 m | reverse complement strand
GCCGTGCGGGGCGAGGTGGTTTCAGGTCAGGGTTCCCATGATCGCGTCGGCGTAGGCGGGCTTCGCCCGCCGGAGCCAAAGCGCGGGAGGGTTTGGGAACCCTTTTAGGGTTCCCATTTCAACGACTCCGAAGCAGCGCGGCGGGCGCCCAGGCCAGCGCGCACAGGGCGGCCATGGTCGGACCGGTGGGCAATTGGTAGGCGAAGGATAGGTAGTAGCCGAGCATGGCGGAGAGCACCGCGATGGCGACTGCAAGGATCATGGCCAGACGCAGGCGCTTGGCGAACAGCAACGCCGCACCCGCGGGCAGCACCAGAAACGCGAACACCGGCAAGGTTCCAAGCGCCCGCGTCGCCATCGCCACCGCAACCGCGATGGTCAGGTTGAGCGCGCCGTTCAACCGGGCCACGGGATAGCCCACGCTGCGCGCGGTTTCTCCATCGAATGAGACGAACACGAAGTCCTTGAACAGGACACCGTGAACCAGCGCGACCAAGGCGGCGGCGGCGGCAAGGGCTTCGAGGTTCTGCGAACGCACGGCCACGGCACTGCCGAAGAGCAACTCGCCCACCTCGTGCGCCTCCTGCACGATGCGCGGGCTGGCCAGCACCAACACCACGCTGGCCGAGGCAGCGAGATAGGCTAGTGCCACCAGGGTTTCGGAATTGGTTCGCCGAACCTGCGCGGGCAAGGCAAGCAGCAAAGAGGCTGCGCACGACAGAACCAGCGCCAGAAAGACCGGCGAGATGTACCAGGGCACGAGATCGCCGTGGGGATCGACGCCGAGATAGCTGCCAACGAAGAAGGACAGCGCCACGCCCAGACCCGAGACCTGCGACAGCGCCGCCGACACGAAGGCCATCCGGCGCAACACGATGAACACGCCCAGGTAGCCGCACAGCCCGGCGGCGATGATGGCCGCGGCCATGGCGTTGCGCCAAAGGAAATAGGCTTCGAAGAAACCGATGTCGTTCATGGCTGGACCTCGTCGGCACCCGACGCCATCCACACCAGCGTGCGCTGGTTTTCCCGGGCGACTTCGATGGGCAACCCGTAGAGGCGCGACAGCTTGTCGGACGTGAGCAGATCGGCGGCGCGCCCCTGTTCCACCACCTTGGCGTGGTGATTGATGAGCACGACCTCGGTGGCAAATCCGGCCGCGGCGCTGATCTGGTGGGTCACGAAGAGCACGCAGGTCTTGTGTTCCGCAGCCAGCTTGTCGACCAGCGAAAGCAGGCCGTGCTCGGCCGCAGGATCGAGCTCGCTGGTCGGCTCGTCGAGTACCAGCAGCTCGGGCCGGCCCACGAGCGCGCGCGCCACCAGCACGCGCTGGCGCTGTCCACCGGACAATTGCCGGAACAGCAGCGCCTCTTGCTTGGCCAGACCGACCATTTCGAGTTGGTGGCTGGTGGCTTCGTGGTCCGCCTTGCGTGGCCGGCGCGCCACGCCCAGGGCGGGATAGCGGCCCATCAACACCACCTCGTGCGCGGTCAGGGGAAAGGCCGGATCGGGCTGGTGCGACTGGGGCACGTAGCCCATGGTGGGCCGACGGCCGAGAGGATAGTCCATGCGCCCCGCGATCACCGGCAGCGTGCCGATGATGGTACGCAAGAGCGTGCTCTTGCCCGCGCCGTTCGGGCCAAGGATGGCGATGCGCTCGCCCGCCCGGATGGTCAAATCGATGGCCGGTAGGATCGGCTTCTTGTAGCCTATCTCGGCGGCTCGCAGTTGAATCAAGTCCACAGGGCGCTCCTTTCCATCACTTGGTGCCAGCGACCAGCGCGTCGAGCACGGCGTCCACCAAATCGGGATAGGAACGAATCTTGGCCGTCGCACCCACGTCGCTTGGCAACACCAACATTTTGGCGCCAGCGGAATCGGCGACCTGTCCGGCGATGCCGCGATTGTAGAACGATTCGATGATCAGCACGCGCACGGATTCGGCCTTCATGCGCAGGATGAGCTCGGCCAGGTGCTTGGGATCGGGCGGAATACCGGGCTTGAGCTCCACATAGCCGATCTCGCGCAGGCCGAGCCAGTCGGAAACGTAGGTCCAGCTCTTGTGATAAGGCACGACCTTCAATCCACGCAGCACGGCAGCCTTGCGGCTCCAGTCGGCCGACTTAGCCTTCAGCAAGGCACCGAGCTTCTGCAAGTTTCCGTCGTAGTCCGCGCCGTGGCCAGGGTCCAATTCCTTGAGGCGCGCGGCAATTTCCTTGGCCACCTTCAGCGCATTGACGGGCGGCAGCCAATAGTGGGGATTGCCGCGCGGGTGGATGTCGCCCTGGGCACGATCAACTTTTCCCGCCGGGACGTCCAGCACGTCGATGGCCGTCGAGGCATCCAGGTTGCCCTTGGCGCCGGCCTGGATGCGCGCATTGCGAGAGCCCACCACCAGCGGCGGCAGCCAACCAATTTCCAAATCGAGTCCCGCGTAGACCAATAGATCCGCCTTCGAAAGCGGCACGAGCAGATTGGGCTTGGCCTCGACGAAGTGCGGATCCTGATAACCGCGCGCCAGCGATTCGACGCTGACATTCGCGCCGCCTACCGCGCGTGCCAGGTCGGCGAAGGTTTCGATGGAGGTGACCACCCGGACGGGTTCGGCGCGAACGCTGCCTGCGAAGGCGACCAGAAACGGCAAGACGAGGCACTGAAAGTAGCGAGACATGGGCTCCTCCTAGAACGGATGTGCGCCGTGGGCGCCGATGGAGAATTCGAGCAACAAGAGCGCTTCGTAGATGGCGCCGCCGTTGTCTACCTTCTCGCGCTGGCCTTGAAGACGCAGGCGCGAGAATTCACTGGGCGTGAACATGACCATGCCCGAGATGCGGTCGCCCTTGGGCTGGATGGCGCTGGAGGGAATTCCCAGTTGGTCGAAACGCGCGCCGAGGTGCCAGCGTCGGGCCAGCTGCGCGACGAGCTGTGCGTAGAAACCGGCATCGGATTGGGCCGAGGTGACGCCGTCGGCCGAGGTGTGGCGCCAGAAATACTCGGACTGCAGGCTCAGGGCAAAGTAGTTCGCGACGTGGTTGGGCGGCATGTACTTGAGATAGAAATCGCCGCCAGCCAGCCACGTGCGCGGGCCATTGCCGTCGAGCGCGCTGCCCTCGCTGAATCCGGCGGGCGGCGCGTGCCCGGCCGCCACCGTGGCACCTAGGAACAAGGACCAGGATTCGCCAAGCGCTGCGAAGGTCTTGGCATTGCCAAGCACCGTCGGCGAGCTGCGCAGACTTCCGCCGAAGGTCGGGCTGCCCCCCGGCGAGACGCTGAGCGCTTCGCCGGTCAGGCGAAGAAAAAACGGCAGCGGCAGAAGCCAGGAAAGTTGAACGCCCGGCGGGCGTAGACCGTCCGCGCCCAGGTAGGCCTGGTTGAGCAGCGGTCGCAGCGTGAAGTCCTGCATGTGCAGGTGCTGCTCATTCTGGCGCCCCGCCGCCGAGCGAAATACGCCGGCCTTGATCTGCAACCCCGCCGGCAGCGCGGTGGTCACGGCGTAGGCTTCCTCGACCTCAATGCCTTGCAAGTTGGGAATGGTGAGAAAGACGTTGGCCGCGAAATACGGATCCACGGTGGACTGAAGTCCGACCTCGACTTCCGGCACGGCGAAGCCTCCGGTGCGCTTGCCTGCCGGGCCGGTAAGATCCGGATCGTCGCCGGCCGAGCTGGCGCGCGGCCGGTTGGCGGCCCCCGCCACGCCGTCGAAGATGACGCTGATATCGGGGTTCATCAGGCCGCTGCCCGACGGTCCTTGGCTCTTGCGGGATTGCGAGGGCGGAGTTGGCGCGGTCAGGATGCTGTCGAATTGTTTGGCCAGGTCGTTGTTGTCGGTTGGAACAGTCGCGCTTTCGGTCGGGCCTGCTTGTGCCAGCAGCGCCGACAGAACCGCGCTCGAAAAAGAGTATACAATCATGGGATCTCCTCGTCAGGACATGGTGACGATCACTTCACTGTGTACCGCGCGCCTTGGGCGCGGTGCTGTTGACTGCGCGGGCTGGTGCCCGCACCCCGAGCTACAGCGAGGCGGGTGGAGATCCTTTGGGCGCGAGGAGAAACAGCGTGAGGGTAGGCGCGAGCGAAGGCAGCGGTGAAACTTGCCAGGGATGAGCGACCACGAGCCGCTCACCCCCATCGCTCGCGCGAGCTTGAACCACGAATCGCTCACGCCCCTGCGCAATGCATAGGCAGTGCTCGTGGTCGTGCCCAACGACGGCGCCGGGCGAAGGCAAAACGCTTGCGAATACACCGTTCGTGGCGGGTTGGGCTGCCGTTTCGCCAGGATGGCTCGCGTGCAGCGCCTCGCCGTGCTCGGGGCAGATTCTGTGAGCGACCAGCGCCACGTGGGCAAATGCGAGCACTTGCGCGAGGGCAAGCAACCCGCAAACGGCCGAACGTCGCCCTCGTCCCGATTTCACGGGTCCTGCAGCCATGGCAAGCGTGGATCGACGCACGCTCTCGTTCTGACATCGCGACAGAGCGCGGTCAAGGTGCGGCTACCGGCAGTACCCTTGCGCGTTCAAGCCGTGGAGATCCCGGCGCAGGTAAGGGCGACGTTGGACGAAACGGCCGCATTGCACGTCGTCCGGTCAACGAAGGTATTCCAGACGCAGCCCGGCGAACGGCCTGACCCGCGGGGCTTTCCACGACGTTCCGGTGGCCGTGAGATGGTTGTGGGCGTGCGGAGTCAGCCAGGTTCCAGCGTCAAGACCGATGCACAGTCCGCGCGCGATCTCCAGCGCGGCGCCCAGGCTGCCGCTGGCGAGCGGATCGTGCAGAGCACCGCGAGCCTCCGCACCCGTAGCGTCGGTGTAACTATAGCGCTCCTGCAGATAGCCGGCAGCCAGCGCCACTTCCAACGCCAACCATGGCGCAAGCGCACGCGTGCCCATGCGCGCACCCGCCAGGGCTCCCCATTCAAAGATACGCAGGTCGCTCGCCAGGCCCAGGGGCTCGTGCCCGACCAGTCCCGCGGTCAGCCGCACCACACCCAAGCGCACCTCGGCATCGCCATTCGCCATAACACCCGCGGAGGATCCGCTCCACAATATCGCGCCCCCGAGTTGGGCTCCGACGGCGCGCGGGTTTTCCATGGGTGGCGGCGCGGGAACATACGACGCGGACAGACCATCGTGAGCAGCGCGCACGAGCTCGATGGTTGCCTGGATAAGCTGAAATTCCGCCTGCTCTCCCGCGTCTTCGCCAAAGCGGATCTTGCGCGACCGAGTCCCGGCGGAGCTCTCGACAACAAGGTTCAGGTTCTGCTCACTGGTGCGCCTGACAGTGACCACGATGTCGCCCACCTGGTTCGGCTCGGCAATCGCGAAGCCGTCTTCGACCAGCCGCACGAGCAAGCCTTTGTAGGCCGCATGGAGGGCCGAGTCGCCGAGCACTTCGCGATCGACCGCGCTGAAGTCCACGGTCACATTCGGCGCCTTGACGGATCTGTCAGGCGATGTCCCAACCAACAGTTCGAGAACGAGCAACGCCATCATGTGTCCTTACCCTTCGCTTTGCGTGGCGCCTAGAAACGCAGGGAGGATTCTGGCACAAATTTCACAAAGGTGATCATCGCCGAGAATTGGGCCAGCTTATCGACCGAACCCTTGCTATTCCCGAAGACTATTCGCTGATCAGCTTCTTGGCAGCCATGCGCACCTGCGAGCGATAGGGCGACATCTGTGCGATCTGTTTCAGCTCGGGTTTGGGCGTGGCCCGCAACACGCGGTCGAGCTGCGCGCCGCCTACGCGCGGATTGCCGAGCAGAGCCCGCCGAACTTCCCCGCTGGCCAACCAGCCGCCATTCGCGACAATCATGGCCACGAGCGGCTGCGGCAGTGTGCCCTTCTTGGCGATCTGGGCCACCTCGGGAACGGTCAAGGACGAATTTTGCAGAAGTCCCTCCCATACACTGCCGCCAAACGCGCGTTCGAGCGCGACGCGTTCGGAAAGCAGCCCCTGCCGCGCCACCTTTCCCCTTTCGTGCAGACTGAGCCGCCGAATGCGGTCGTAGATGTTGCGCGGACCGGACTCGCCCTTCGCCGAACCTGCGTCGTCCTTGGCCGGAACCTCCGCGGCCCCACGAATGAAGGATTCTAGGCCAGCGAGCTTATCTGGATCGAGGCCCACGAGATCGAGGCCGATGCCCGCGCCTGGATCTTCGGCCTTGAGGTAGACCACTTCGGCCTCGACGGAAAAACGCCCGTCCTGGGGATGCAGGACGACCAAGCAGCAACGCTGCCCCTCGCGAATCGGGAACTTCCCGGCTACGAATACGCGACGAAAGCGCAGCTCGCTTTCGAAGAGCCTTTGCAGGCTCTCGCTGCTTTCGGGCGCGAGGCTAACCTCTGGCTGGTTCTCCGTGGATGGCACGGCGTGAATGAAAGGTTAGACCCAATGCACTTGCCCGGCTACCGTGAAAATACCAGCGGTGCCTAACGATCCGGCCCAGTTGCGTGGTCATCGCTGGTGCAGGTCCCGCCGAGCTACCCGCCCGGTGACGGGCAACCTGGGTCTACGGAGTTCCGATCACGATCTCCAACCGGCCGTTGCGAGCTCGCACGGATTTCAGGATCAGCTTGGCCAGAGATTGTTTGAAATCGCTCTGTCTCAGACGGTAAACCGGTTCAGTGGCCAAGTATCCTTCAGCGCACCTGGCGATGATTTCTTCCGCGGTTGGGCGCAAGGACGCCGGTAGTCCCTCAATGGCCACCTCGACAACCGTGGGTTCGTCGAAGAAGAATTCGCTCGTCTCGGGCGCATAGCGAATTTGCCCCGCCACGACGGCGCGACCGCGCAGCGCGCTTTGCCCGACCAAGCTCAGGTCGACCTCGGGCCGAAGCAAAATTCGATTGTCGCTTTCCATGAATTCGATGTCGAGGGCGCGCACCGTGGCCGTGACCAGCAGCTTGGATTTGCTGATGGGCAACTTGCGCTGCAGGGATTGTTGGATGTCGGAAGCCGTCAGGCTGATGGTGTAGCTGACCGAGCAGCCCATGAACAGCGCACACACCACGCCGAGCGCGGTCGATCGCCCGCGTGGCTTCGTCAACCATCCCATTGCGAGCATTCTAGGATAGGATGCCGTACGGCCCCAGGAAAGAGAGCCATCGTCATGAAGAGGTCCGCCCGTCGAGGTCATCCCATTTCGATAGCCGCCACTTCTTCGGGGTCGAGCGCAAATTCGAAGGCTCCAAGATCCTCTTGCATGTGGCGTCGATCGGTCGTGCCGGTGAGGGGGATCATGCCGACTTCGAGGGCGAAGCGAAACACGACCTGGGCTTCCGTGCGCCCGTGGCGAGCCGCGATCCCCTTGATGGTCGAGCCCTGCACCTCGCGCGCGTTCGCCGTGAGCAACGAAAAGCCTTGGTAGACGATGTCGTGTGCCTTGGCAAGGGCGCGCACTTCGCGATCCCAGCCAGTGCGGGCGTAGCAGCGGTTTTGCACGAACGCGGGTTTGACCTTCGCCCGTGCAAACAGAAGTTCAAGTTGCTCGGCCGACATGTTGCTGACCCCGATGAGTCGAGCCTTGCCGTCGAGCTTGAGCGCCTCCATCGCGCGCCAAGCCTCCCAGTCTTCGTCGTTCAAACCGTGACGCGTAGACGGGCCGTGGAGAAGAACGGAATCCAAATACGCGGTGCCGAAGTGGTCGAGCGAGCTTTGCAGGGATTGCAAGACCTGCTTGTCGATGGACGCTTGACGGTCGTAAGGAAGCCGATGATCTTGACCTGCCTCGAAGGTGAACTTGCTTTGCAGGAACAAACCGCTGCGAGCGATCGTGCCACTACCGAGAAGCGATTTGATCGCAGCGCCGACGGCGGCTTCGAAGTAGTGGCGCCGCTGGTTGGCGGTGTCGATGGCACGAAAGCCCGCTTCCAGCGCCAAGGCCGTAAGCGTTCGCGTCCGTTCTTCCTTCCATGCCGTGCCGTAGAAGAACGACGGCACGGACACGCCCTGCACGTTCCGCGACGGTAAGACGACGGTCATGCCCGAAGTGTAGCTCGCTGGACTTGACGGGCCATCATGCCGAGCATGGCCACGAAAACGCCGGTATGCGGCGCGGCTTCGACACGTCTTCGACACATGGCCCTGGTTCTGTCAGGCTTGGGAGCATGCCATTCTCATCGACAGCTTCGCTGGACATCCGGGCGCCGCTTTCGAGCGTCTGGGACGCGATCACCAAACCCGAGATCGTGAAACAGTATTTCTTCGGCACCAATCTCGTGACGGATTGGAAGGTAGGCTCGCCGCTTTTCTTTCGCGGTGAGTGGGAGGGGAAGACGTACGAGGATCGCGGAACCGTGCTTTCCTTTGCACCCATGCAAAGTCTCTCCTTCAACTACTGGAGCGGCTTCAGCGGCCTGGAAGACAAACCAGAGCTCCGACAGATCGTCCGCTATCACCTGGCGCCAGTGCACGACGGAGTACGCATCACCATCCACCAATCCAATGTCGACACGCAAGCTCGTGCCGACCATTCCGCAACCAACTGGCGCGCCGTCTTGGAAGCCCTCAAACACCTGCTCGAAGGCAAACCCGCGGCCTGAGCTGGACTGTATCCTAGTTAATGGGCCCCGGGTATATACACGCCGAGGTGCAGCCTACCTGTCCATCGCATTGCTCGGCTCCGTTGACACGACCATCTCCACAATAGGGAGCCGTCGTGCATAGGTTGGTGCATTTGCCAACGCCATACGCCGTGGAGCTATTGAGCATGCCCAAGTCGCATTGCTCGGATCCATTCTTGACACCGTCGCCACAAAAAGGCGCCAGTGTACAATCATGGTTGCACGTGCCGTACGAGCCATCGTTGATGCCGTTGTCGCACGCCTCGCCGGAATCCTTGACTCCGTTCCCGCACTTGAAGTGGCAGCGACCGTCGCACGGATCACCCCCGGTCCCGTTGAGGGCGCCGTCATCACACTGCTCACTGCCGTCGATCTTGCCGTTGCCACAGGTCACCGGCGGAGGATTGTATCCGGAGCAATCGGACTTGCACGCGCCTGGCGTTGTATCGCTGTTGGCAGCACCATCGTCACACTTTTCGCCAAATGAAGTGTCCACTGAATGGTCGCCACAGTAGGGCGCTCGCCGGCAGGTGGTAGTACACAACCCTGCACCATAGGGATTGGTCTGGTTGGCGGCGCCCTTGTCACATTGCTCGCCGTTGGTCGAGTCGACCTTACCGTCCCCACAATACGAGGCCAGCTTGCAATCCGGCGTGCATGTTCCGTAGGAGCCGTCGTTCTTGCCATCGTCGCAAGTCTCGCCAGAAGCCGTCTGCTTGATGCCGTCGCCACAGTAAGGGGCCAACGTGCAGCTCGTCTTGCAGCCGCCGTAGGCGCCGGTATTGCCGGCCATTCCCTTGTCGCATTGTTCGCCGCTATCGAGCACGCCGTTGCCGCACTTGATCGCGCACTTCGTATCGCATTTACTGGTCGGCGTACCGTTGTTCTGTCCGTCGTCGCAGGCCTCAGTGCCATTGACGATGCCGTCGCCGCAGAAAGCAGCGGTCTGGCATCTGTCCGTGCAAGCACCCGGTCCGTAGGCCGTGGCCGAATTGGCCGTGCCCTTGTCGCAGGTCTCGCCGTAGGCAACGTCGACCGTACTATCGCCACAGTAAGAAGCGGTCTTGCACCCGGGGGCGCAGCCGTTTGCCTTGGGGCCGTACACATTGGCGTTAATGCCATCGTCGCATTGCTCAGCACCATTGATTTTGCCGTCGCCACAATAGGGTGCCAACGTACAGTCGGCATTGCAACCGCCATAAGCACCCGTGTTGTTGGCCTTGCCGAGATCGCAGGCCTCGTCGGAGGCCACGATTCCGTCGCCGCATATCGAGCTGCAGTTCGACTTCGGCTTCGAGAAGTTCTTGAGCGTCACGCCGAAGTTGGATCCGCATTGGTTGCGCTCGGCCTGGAACATGGCGACCTCGTAGACCTTGCCTATCACGAGGCCAAGATTGAGATTGCTACCTTGGGTCGCGCTGTACGTCGTCCCATCGTAGAAGGAGCCATTGTTCTTCGAAACGGCGGTCCCATTCGTTGCATCGAGAGTGAACGACCCATCCAGTCTGCCGTGCAAGCCACCCAGGTCGACCGCCAACGTCTTGTTGACGAAAACCCAGGTGTCGTCGTCACCTGAGAAGGCGAACTGCTCGCCACCTTGATATTCGAACCAGAAATGGGTCTCGGTCGTAAACGAGACGTTGACCGTGGTGCCGCCTTGATCCGAAGTACAGCCGGATGCCGTCTCGGAGCCGGCGGCGATCCAGCCGCCTGTTCCCAATGGATCGAAACTGGCGCTGGTCAACAAGTTGGAATACGTTCCCGTAGTTGTGTCAGTCAAGCCAAGCGTGAGGGTGTAAGGCACGGCTAGGTTCACTCCGGTCGTGTTCACGTACCACTGTTCCAAATTCGCGGGTGTCGAGAGATTCCGGCGACCACCTTCCTGATACAGGTGGCCTAGATTGTCGCAGGTGCAAGACGCGCATGAACAGGGCGGACGAGACATCGTCAGCGTGACCGGAGCGCCGTCGTTTCCGCTCTTTCCAGCCCCCGACCACGTTTCGGTGCTCGAACTCCACGACGCCGCAGCCGCCGTCTCGTCACAGGTGCAACTAGCCAGCGGCGTCGGCGTGCTCAGAGTCAGATCCGCAGTGTTGAAAGGCAACCAGCGCCAGTCGGGCTTTCCGTTCGAGCCGAGCGTGACCTTGACCATCTTGAAGATGCCACTTCCATTGTGGCGGTTGAAGTCCGGGTGATAGTTGGTATTGGTTGAGCTGGGGTTGGTTTCCCTTCCGAGGCCGATGAAGTCGCGCACCACGACGGGAAGAGTCTTGGTCGACGGAAGTGTAGAGCTGGCCGCGTCGGCGCACGTATAACCCTTTTCGATCTTACACGTGGACGAACAACCGTCGCCATTGAAGAGGTTCCCGTCGTCGCATTCCTCGTCCGAGAAGCGCTGTCCGTCGCCACAGGTCGACTTGCAGGCTCCGGCAGAGCAGTCCGGCTCGAGCATGCATTGGTAGCAACCGTCGAACGGAACATCCGTTGCGCCGGTCGCGGTATCGTCGCATTGCTCGGTTCCCTCCTTTATGCCGTCGCCGCAGACGGTCTTTCGACAAACGCCGCTGGCATTGCATACATACCCGGGTTCCAGCTGACAGCGCGAGCTACATCCGTCATTGTCGACTGTATTTCCATCGTCACACTGTTCGGCGCCTCGGATCAGTTTATCGCCACAAATTGCCCGACAAGCCGCGCCGACGACTGGACAGGTGAATCCTGGTTCCAGCAAGCACGTGCCGCTGCAGCCGTCGCCAGTAAACGCATTCCCGTCGTCGCACGTCTCGCCAGCAGCGATCTTCTTGTTTCCACAGACCTCTTTGGTGCACACCGAAGGCGAGGACGCATTGCTGCAGGTATAGCCTGCCTCGATGGTGCACTTGGCCGAGCAGCCGTCGCCGGCCACAGTGTTGCCGTCGTCGCATGTCTCACCCAGGGTGTAGCTGACTGTACCATTGCCACAGAATTCCTTCAGCTTGCATGCTTGACCGACCGTCGGACAGATGTACCCGGCTTCCAGCTTGCAGTTCGCAGAGCAACCGTCGCCTGAAGTCGTATTTCCATCGTCGCATTCCTCGCCGGGATCGAGGCGCGCGTTCGGGCAAAGAACCGTTGCGACGGTGCACTTGCCACCGGCGCTCGGACAGGTGTAGCCCTTCTCGACCGTGCTGCAGTCGGCGCTGCAACCGTCGCCACCGACGGTATTTCCGTCGTCACACGCCTCACCGGCGCTGACTACGCCATCGCCGCAGACAATCGTCGAGCGGCAAACCTGGCCTGGGTAACCCGCGTCCGCGGACGGCGCGGTGCACTTGCAGTTCGGCTCGAGCTTGCAGCTTCCGTTGCAACAGTCTCCTGGAATCAAATTGCCATCATCGCATTGCTCACCTGGATCCAAGACGCCGTTTCCGCATGTCTGGTTCGGCGTACAAACCGCGCCGATACATGTGTAGCCGCTCTCGGTCTGGCATGTGGACGAACAACCGTCGCCTGATGTCGTATTTCCATCGTCGCATGTCTCGCCGAACTCGGGAACACCGTTGCCGCAGACAGGCGGTTGGGTTGTTGGCGTACATGGCTGGCCAAAGGCCGGGCAGACATACCCGTTCTCGACGGTGCATGTGGACGAGCAGCCGTCACCACTGTCATTGTTGCCGTCATCGCAGCTTTCGTCTGGGCCAGGTAGACCGTCACCACAGTAGAGAAGACTGACGCAGGGCCTTCCGGGCGTGGGACAGGTGTAGCCGTTCTCAACCTTGCATGTACCGTCGCATCCGTCGCCGCCCCTGGCATTGCCGTCGTCGCAGCTTTCTCCATCGTCGACGATGCCGTTGCCACATACACTCCTGGCAACATCAACGGTGTTATCGCTGTCCGTGGTGCTCACGACCGGAACATCCCGGTTCTCAAAATTCGCGTCGATCGGAATGACGATGCCGCTGCCACCGCCGCTCCCAGAAGCTCCGGGAACGTCCGGTACATTCGCGTCTCCTTTCGCCCCGGAAAGCACATCAGGATTGCCACTGCAGGCTAAGGCCATGACCGAGCAGGCTGCAATAAAGGCAAGACAAAGCTTAGTCCAACTGACACGCATCGCGATCCTCCGACGAAAGATCACCAACTGCACGGACACACTCCGCGGCCAATGATCCAATGGGCAAACTCATAGCCGATTCTTCGGACTGATTGCAGGTCCGAGCACGCCCTACCATCTGAGCAGATGTAGGATACTCTGTGCAAACTGGACACTTAGTACGCCATCGTTCGGCCAAAGCTCTCGACATACCGATGAGCGGAGACGTTGAACCTATCAAGAGAGCTTTCACGACGACGGCAAAATAAGCATTTCAGCGAGGGAAACTGCACGTAGGCCCACGTCGGACCTCGCGCCCGAGGGATCCCACGATGGATAGTGTAGCGCAGGCATGAGCCGCCTGACAATTGATACCTTCACTGCTTCACGAGATTACTCCGCCGAGCGCGCGTTGCGAGCCTTGACGGTCCCGGTAGTGCCGGCCTCGAGCACCCCAAACCCGAGCGCGCCGTTTTCAAACTGCACGTGGACCTTCGACTTGCCCTGGACGAAAATTATGCCCGATACGCTCCAAGCGCTGGGCAACGCCGGAGCCGGGCGGATGATGCCGTCGAATGCCGTTGCGACGGCCTCGTTGATTGCTGCTGCCAGCCCCCCCACTGCTTCGATGTACGGCTCCTTCAAACTGCCCGTGCTCCAAGCCGAAAGGCCGCAGGCGAAGACTTGGGACGTCGAGTTGGCGCGATCGGGTCTGTCGATATTTGTCGGCCGGACGATGGACGCGTCATACGTTCGGCTGCTTGGGGCAGTTCACCGATTGACAGTACGAGGACGGCGCTACAATCTTATCTCATGCATGGTGCATGCACCGCCGAGCCGGATGAAGGTATCGAGACAGTGGCAGCGCAACAGTGCGCTGGAACGGCGACCGAGAGGCTAAACGAAAACGTACGACAGGCCCTGCAGGGCAATCACTTTGCGCTGCGGCAGTTCTTGCGAGAGGTCGCGCCCCGGGTTCGCAGCATCTGCCGCGGCATTATGGGCCGAGACCACGCCGAGCTCGAAGACGCGATGCAGGATTGTCTGGTCGATGTCGTGCGGGCGCTGCCCCAGTTCCGATTCGAGGCCGATGTCTCGCACTACGTGACGAAGATTGCAATGCGTCGAGCAATTGCTGCCCGCCAGCGCTCACGGGCTCGCTCGCAACAACATGCAGCGATGAATTCGTGCGCCATCTCGGTGATGACCTTCGACGACGGGCTCGAGGCACGTGCGAATCTCGTGCGCAATCTGCTCGACGAGCTGGGCGACCCCCAATCGACGGTTCTGCGCCTGCGCCTCATGCTCGGACACTCGATCGGCGAAATCGCGAGTATCACGGGTGTCTCGGTGAATACGGTGAAGACGCGCTTGCGGCTCGGCAAAGACTACCTTCGCCGCCAGCTCGAGCGAAGCGGGGAGAGTCCTCGTGCGCGCTGACCCTGGCCTTCGGGAGCACCCCGAGCAGCTGCACCCCGAGCAGCTGCACCCCGAGCAGCTGCACCCCGAGCGTCTGATCGATCAGGCGCTTCGCGGTGGACTCGACAAACAGGACCAGGCCATCCTGGAGCTTCACCTGGCAGCGTGCCCTGACTGCGCGACAGAGCTCGAGACAGGGCGTGTCTTTGCCGCATCCCTCGCATCGGGAAAAAACGACGATGCGCTAGACCGCGCGGTGATCGAAAACGTGCTCGTGCGCGTGCAGCAACCCGAGGGTCTCGGCGAAAGGTTGCGATGGTGGGCTGGGGTGCGCCGAGTCTTGCGCCCCGTCGCCGCGCTGGCCGTGTTGGGCGCTGCGGCGGGTTTCGCGCTTGGCTTGGCCGCGCGCCACGTACGACAAACGGTCCCCGTATCGGTTGCATCCTCGGCACCGGCGCGGACGTTCATGCTGGATGACGGCTCGGAGGTTGTGCAGATCGAGGGAGCGACGGTGCAGCTCGCAGAGCAGACGCCCGGGCGCACGACCGTTCGGTTGCGCTCCGGAGCAGCGCAATTTCGCATCCGGCACAACACCCGGCGCGTATTCCGAGTCGATGCCGGCCCGATACAGATCGAGGACCTGGGAACCGTCTTCGGCGTCGACCACCAGACCGGGGACAAAGTTCATGTGGTTGTCTTCGAGGGCCGGGTCGCGGTCCTGTCCGTGGCCAGCGGCGTACGGACCGAGCTGCACGCCGGCGACGACCGCATTTTCCCGATCACCCCCGAAGCAAGCGAACCGCCGCTTGCCGCAGATGAGCCGCCCAAAGCACCCGAACCCGAGCAGGCAACAGCCGATGGGGCGCCCCATCGGCAAGCCCGCTCGCGCAGCGCAGAGGATCCCGCGGCCCTGTTGCTGGCCGCGGACGATGCGCGACGCTCACGGCGCCCGCAGGCGGCGGTGGCGCCGTTGCGGCGTCTCATCGAGCGTTACCCGAAGGATCCACGAGCGCCCGCGGCCGCCTTTACGCTGGGCTGGGTGCTGCTCACGGATCTCGCTCACCCGCACGAGGCCGCAGCCGCCTTTGCAGCAGCCGAGCGCGGTGCGCCGCGTGGCCCTTTGGCCGAAGATGCGGCGGCACGCGTGGCCGAGGCCTGGCAAAAGGCAGGCGATTTGCGTCGCGCAGCCGAAGCCGCCCGCCACTACGAGCACATGTATCCCTCGGGCCGGTACGTCACCCTGATGCGCGGCTTGGTCGGCGAGCATTGATTGGCGTCACCGTAGTCCTCGGGCTCTTAGCACTGGGCGGCGATGGTGCGGCGGCGGCGAGAGGGCGAGCACCGATGCTAACCATCGATCCGTGCGTCGATGTTGACGAAGCCACCGTTCGCGAGGTGATGGATCTGGAGATCGTCGCAGGTCGTGCCGATGACGAGGGCCTTCCCGACTCGGTGAGCGTTCGCTGCATGGGCGAGCTACAGGAAATCCGGGTAGAGTCGTCCGCATCTCCTGAGCAACGGGCGGTTCGCACCATCGAGCTCGCGCCCGTCGTGGACTCGGCCAGCCCCGCCGCGCGCCAGGCCCGATCGCGCGAGCTGGCCTTGGCCATCGCAGAGCTCGTCCGAAGACTCGAAATCGCTTCTGCTCCACCGCAAACAACGCCGCCGCCACCGGCGCCGGCGCTGCCGCCGCTGGTTACGACAGAAGCCATGCCGCCCCCGCAAGCACGCGGAGGGAAGTCGGGGCGCTGGCAAGTCGGTCTGGCGCCGACGTACGACTACTTCGCTGGCGGATACAGATTCGTCGGCGGCGATCTGCTCATGGGCGCGCGTCTTGGCCGCCGGTTCGTCGTCGAGGTTCGGGGCGGCGGTCGCGCTGGAACCCAGCACAGCGTGCCCGGCGGACGCCTGTTGTCCAGTGCCGCGATCGTGGGCGCGACCACGGGCGTTCTGCTTTGGCCGGAAAGTCGCCACGTCGGGTTGGCGCTCTTGCTCCACGCAGAGGAGTATCTCGTGCGCTTTCGGCTGGAAGCGCCCACCGGCGCCGGCGCGCGCACGGACCTTCTCGGCGCCTTTGTCGTTGCCGCTGGACCGCGGCTGACAGTGGCGCTTGGCACCCGCGTTGTGCTCGAAGCGAGCGCGGCCGCAGGTTTTCCGCCACATGGTATCGTCGTTCGCGTGCAGGGCGCCCCAGCCGAGAGTCTGTCCGGCCTCGTACTTTCGGGTAGTCTTGCAGGAGTGCTCAGGTTTTGATCGACACCAACTACAAAACGCAAGGCCAGCCGCGAAGACGTGTCGCCTATGGCGCTCGGAGAGCGGTGATGGTCAGCTGTTGTCTCGTAATTCTCGCCAGTGGCGCGTGCAGAGACACCACGCTGGACCTTTTCGATCCCGACCTGGGTCTGGTGGCGCATTGGGCGCTCGACGAGGCGCAGCCAGGCAGCACCGCCGTCGATTCGTCCGGCTTCGGCAGCCGAGGGACACCGTCCGCGAATCCGCCCACCCCCACCACGGACGTGCCGCCCGTCCATTTCTACGATCCGTACAGCCTCGCATTCAATGGAACAGACCAACTGCTCGATTTCGGCAACCCCGGGATCTTGAACCTCGGCGGCCCAGTCAGCATGGCGGCATGGGTCCGCCCCACCGCGCTCGACGGCTACCACAATGTGGTGACGCACGGCTATCGGTGGGATCCGAACTACAACCTCGCTCTTCGCATCTACTTGGGAGCGTACCAGTTCACCTATTGGGACAGCGTGGACCACATGGCCAGTGCTCCGGCCCCCGCCGGGGATGCGGGAGCCTGGGTCCACCTTTGCGGCATCTTCGATGGAGCGTCGTACTACGTGTATCGCAACGGCGCGCTCGTGGGTTCGACCAGCGATGCGACGGTGCCAGTGGCGGGGGTGAGTGGCGCGATCTGGGCTATTGGCGGACGCGCGGCGCAACCGCCCGGAGACGCCACCGATTTCCTGCAGGGGCAGATCGACGACGTCCGCATCTACGGGCGTGCGCTCAGCGGCGCCGAGGTCGAGGCGCTCTATCGAAGGTAGACCTCCCGCGCATGACGGGAGGCTCTCGATCCCTTCCCTGCGCGTACCCATGTCGATTGGCAGACCCGATCGGCGCGTTGGGGCCCCCTTTGCACTCGATGAGATCTCGTCAACGAGTTGGTTTCTGGATTTCACAGCAAGGAGACGACATGCGATTCGACCGTTTGCTACACATATGCGTTGCGGTACTCGCGATTCTGGACGGCGCTTGTAGTGCCCCTGACAGGGGCAGCTCCGCAGGATCCGGCGGTGGCTCAGGCCTTGGGGGTGGAGCTGCGAGTGGCGGCACGGTCGGCGCAGGCGGCTCGGGTGGAGTGGTCGCCAGCGGGGGCAGCACCAGCTCGGGTGGGACGATCGCCAGCGGGGGCATCACTGGCTCGGGTGGGGCTACCGGAATAGGCGGGGCGCCCAGTAGCGGCGGTACGACCGCCCAGGGCGGCTCGGCCGTGGGCGGCGGCACGACCAATTCGGGCGGTAAGAGCGCCGCTGGGGGTATGGATGCCTCCGGAGGCAGGACCGGCTCGGGCGGCACAACCGTGACGACGAACGGCGGGGCTGCGAGCGGTGGGGCTGGCCCGGCCGGAGGCGCTGTCGCAGGCAGTGGCGGCAATACCGCAGCTGGCGGAAGCTCAGGCTCGGGTGGGGTGACGGGCGTTTCCGGCCCGTGCGACATCTATCAGTCCGGCAACACGCCGTGTGTGGCAGCCCACAGCACGGTCCGTGCTCTGTATGCAAGCTACAGCGGAAAGCTCTATCAGGTCAGGCGAGCTTCGGACAAGACCACCAAGGACATCCCACTCCTCAGCGCTGGAGGTTTCGTCGATGCATCGGTGCAAGAATCGTTCTGTTCTGGCACGACCTGCACCATCTCGTACATCTACGACCAGTCCCCGCAAAAGAACGACCTCCCACTTTCGCCGCCCGTGCATTGGTTGGCGAATGGAGGCACGGAAGCAGATACCGGCCCTGGCAAGGGGCAGGCTAAGGTCGGCGGTCATACCGTTTACGGCGTCTACGTCCAGCCAGACGCTGCGGGAAAGGGGGGAAATACCTATCGGAACAACAAGGCCACGGGGCTCGCAAAGAACGACGATCCCGAGTCGATGTACATGGTGGTAGACGGAAAGTACTACAACGGCCGCTGCTGCTTCGACTACGGGAATGTCGAGACGGACGGCAACGACGACGGCAACGCTACGATGGAGACACTCGAGTTTGGGAACATGACGACTTGGTCCGGCGGCACCGGCAACGGCCCATGGATCCTGGTGGATTTGGAGAACGGCGCTTTTGCGGGCGGTCAGACCTCCGGCACGGTATCGAGCAATACCCCGATAGTCGCAAACTACGTTACGGGAATGGTCAAGGGGTTCTCTGGAGATCATTATACCATCAAAGCCGGAGATGCGCAGTCCGGTACCACGATGTCCGTCAAGTACGACGGGGTACGTCCACCGGGCTACAAACCCATGAAGAAACAGGGCGCCGTCGAGCTGGGAACGGGTGGTGACGGCAGTTCTGGCGGCTGTGGAATCTTCTTCGAGGGAGCCATCACGACCGGGGTCTCGTCGGATGCGATTGACAACGCCGTACAAGCCAATATTGTGGCTGCTGGATACGGGAAATAGGAGCCGTGACACAGACACCCTTCAGACAGTATCGATGGCTTGCGGCGCTTGCCGCCTTTCCAACCTTGCTCACCTTAGGGGGAGCCGCGAAGGCGGCGCCTGACGAGCCGGGCGCGCTAGCGGAGCCAACGGCACCGCAGCCGCCCAGGGCCGAAGAACCTAGTACAGACATGGTGGCGCCCGTTGCTGAAGCGCCTCCGACGCAAACCCAGCAATCCTACGTCGAGCACTTGGGACCCGAGACGTTCCCTGGTCGTTTGCGTGGCCTCTACGGTGGGTCTCTGTGGCTCGAGCCGTCCTTCCACGGCCTGCAGTGGCCGCAAAATACCCGCACGGGCATTGGTGTCTCGGGGTCGTTCTGGGTCGACAGCGGCTACGAATCGATCAAGCGGGACCTACCGTCACTTGCGGACTCGCATATGTACTTTCAGCAGGGCCGCGGGGTGCTGCGCGTGACGCCCG
>OBLT010000913.1_pt1 | contig 19206 bp, 21 predicted proteins | sample 1518721 | NCBI WGS metagenome assembly OBLT01 (sample SAMEA3539307, study PRJEB22396) | soil metagenome | biome: tundra; feature: field; material: soil | place: USA | collected 2010-05 | depth 0.15 m | reverse complement strand
CCCGGCCGCTCACCACGGCCAGGCCGACCCGGCCCGCCCCGCCCGGCAGTGCGGGCCCGCAGCCGACAAGGAGGCCGGCCAGTGACCCGCCTCGGCAAGCCATCGGACGAACCCGGAGTCCGACGCCAAGCCGACAGTCTCCAGGTCTCGGCCCAGCGGTCAGAAATCGAGGACCTGCGCGAGCTGCAGGACCCCTACGACCTCCCGATCCCCGACTACTCCGACTTCGTGCCCCCGCGCCTGCCCCCGCGCCTGCCCCCGAACGCGATCCTGATCGACCAGCTCCGCGGCTGGCAGCCAGCCGCCCCCATGTCCCTCGCCGAGCTCCTGGAATCCATCCGTACCCGCGAACCGGAACCCGACCTGGAAGCCGAACCATGACCCCGACCCGGAAGGCACTGCCATGGGCCTGACCATCAACGACACCGCCATGACCAGCGATCACACCGGCCACACCGCCCGTCAGGCGCCCGGCCGCCCGCACGGATGGGAAGTGTCCTGGCTGCCCGGCCAGATCCTGGACCGCAACTCCGCCATCACCGCGATGGTCCTGGCCGACACCGTCGCCCACGGTGACCTGCACGAAGGCCACCGGCTCTGGCCCCACATCCAGGGCTGGGCCGAAGAGCTCGGCCTGACCGGAACCGACGCGATCGCCCAGATCTCCCAGCCGCCCCGCGACCACGCTCCCCGGGAAGAACGAGACGGCGGACAGCTCGCTCCTCAGGAAGAACGAGCCAGCGGGCAGCCAGACCTCGAGGCAGCTGACTGAACAGCCAGAGACACGATCGGCGCACCGCATCGCCGACTTCCCCCCTTCTTCCGGAAACGCCGTAGGAATTCATGCGCAAGACAGCCAGCAGACCAGGACCCGCGGCTGCGGGTCGCAACCGGCAGCCCGAGGGTGCGCCGCTGCCCGACCTCGCCCTGTACGAGCGTCTCATCGGCGACGGCATCGTGGCCGCCGACGGCCGCGGCAGCACCGTTGATCACCTCACCGCCCGGCGGCTGGCCATCTGGCTGGCCGCCCGGCCGCAAGAACCAGTCTTCGCCCGGGGCCTTGGCCGCTTCGCCGAGACCGGCATGATCGACCCGAGACTCAGAATGCAGCTGCGCATGCGCGCCCGCTCCGGCACCTACACCGACCGGTCCCAAGCCGCCAAGCTCCTGGAATACTGCATCGGCCGCGGCACCGACCACGCACCGATCAGCAAAAACTTCGGCGCCGACTGCGACCAGATCGACCAAGCCGACGCGATGCTCGCCCGGCTCCACGACCGAGCCCGGGAAGGCCTCGCCCTCCCCGAGCAAACCTGGCCAGAAACCGACGGCCCCGGCATCATCGCCCTAGCCCAGCAGAACCCCGACAGCCAGACCGTCAGCCTCATCCTGGACGCCACCACCGCCAACACCGCCCTGTTCGCCATCGCCGCCCACGCCGACGAACGCGAAGCCCACATCCGCGAAGTCCAGCGCTACGGCGAAACCCTGCCCGAAGGCTCCTACGGCCGCCGCAACCGCCAGGCCATCGCCGCCCGCGAGACCCGAGTAGCCGCCCGGCTCCGAGCCGTCGAACGCGCCTACCGGATAGCCATCGAGCGCAACGTGGAGTGTGAGCCGCCCGAACCAACTAGAACCTGCCGTTCTCCCAAGTACGCGGCTGACTGGGAAATCGAGCCGGATTTAGGGCGCCGGCTCAACATCTAGCCATCACAGACCTCAGAATGCTCAGCCGCGCCGACTAGGGACACAAACGAAACCTCACGACGCGGCACTCGCGGCTACCCGGACTCGCGGTCGTGAGCCAGTTCAAGCGACACTGTCGGGTTCCCAGATCAGGATGACACTGCTGACCGGGGCATACCGGGGCGAGCGGTCCGGGTCGAACGCGTCGATGGTGTGCGCGCCCGGAGGGAGAGAGTCGAAGGTCATGCCGGCCGTCCCGTTGGCGGGTTGCAGGGTGAGGGACTCGATTAGCCGTCCTGTCTCGTTGGTGACGGTGACTTGGACCGGGTAGCGCACGGGCTCTGTCGGCGTCACCTCGACGGTGACCGGTTCACCGCGTACGGCGATTTCCGGCACTGTGACGCGCAGGCCCACCTGGTCTCCGACGTCCCGGACGACGAGTGGGCGGGCGGTGATGATGCCCCGGATCGCCTCGAAGACGGCCCGGTTGCGCTGTAGGCTGCTGTGTTTCTCGGGGAAGCGCTGGAGGGTGTTGCTGTCCAGCGCGACGTCCGCGCGTGCTGCGCCGACGCCGGGCACTGTGCCGTCGCCGCCGATGTCTTCGTCTCCGTAGGTGCCGAGCAGCTTGATCCGCCCGCCGCTGAGGGTCGCCGTGGTCGCCGTGGCCTGCTCGGTCCCGAGGATGGCGTGGGTGTTCGCGAGGCTCGCCGCGCGCTTGGTCTCTGACTTCTGCAGGGTCGTGTGGAACAGCATGGCGTCCTCGACCATCTTCGTGCTCAGCTCGGGCAGGCCGAGTTCGGTGGTCTTGGCCAGGCCATCCGGGCTGGTGGCGGAGGTGAGGCAGGCGTACTCGGGCAGCAGCTGGTACAGGGACGGCATGCTGCGGGCGAACTCGGTCAGGTCGATGCTGAACGGCCCGAGATCCGCGCGGATACCGTTGACGAGCGGGCTGAGCGCGCGCGCCGCTCCCCGGTAGGGGGTACCGAGTGTGATGAGCTTACGGGTCAGTTCCGCGCCGCCGCACTGCTCGATGTACCAGCGCGCGACCAGGCCGCCCATCGAATGGCAGACGAAGACGATCCGGGCGTTGTTGTAGGGGTCGCCCTGCGCGCGCCAGCGGTCAAGCGCGGGTTCCACGATCGTTTTCAGGCGCTGCCCGTTGTACCGGTTGGACAGCCGCCAGTCGTAAGGAACGAGAAGCAAGTTAGCGGGCGTCGCGCTGTCATCTGGCACGGCCTCGCGGTAACCGAGCCCGCTGAGCCTGGCGACCAGCCGGTCATATCCCTTGCCTGAGGCCCAGATGCCAGGGAGGATATGCAGGTCAGGCAGCAGGGAGACCGGTTCTACACCGTCGTCGGGCTTTTCGTCGATACCGCCGGCGCGGACTTCTAGGTCCTTGACCGATTTGCAGAACGTGCGGATCGTCCGCAGCACCGAGCCCGCTGACGGCGCCCAGACAAGATGACCCTTGCGCCGCAGTGTGCTGCCCAAAATTCCGGGAAGCACGACAACAAGATCGGTCGATGCTGGTTTCGTGAGCTTTCCCCTTGCCGATCCCCTCGGCGTAGTTGCTGCCGCCGACGTCATCTTGTCCGCGAAGATCACCAGCATCCATAAGGAGTCCAGGGGCACGTACGGGTCGCCGCGCGTCCATCAGGCGCTCCGCCGCGACGGCAGCTGCGGGAAGCGGCGGGTCGCCCGGCTGATGCGCGCCGCCAGGCTTGAGGGCCGCCGCAAGAAGCGGTGGCGGACCACCACCATCGCCGACCCGGCCGCGGACCGGGCTCGGGACCTGATCCAGCGCGACTTCGCGCCGCGCCCTGGCACGGACCAGCGGTACGCCGGTGACATCACCTACGTCATGACCTGGGAGGGTTGGGCCTACCTGGCGACCGTGATCGATTTGTCCAGCCGCCGCGTAGTCGGCTGGGCCCTGAGCGATCACATGCGCACCAGCCTTGTCGGGTGTCCCTGACAGATTCCGCACTCGTGCGGGACGGCCCTTTGGCCGCGAGGTCAGGGTTCTGCTTCTGGCTGTTCGCTGGCGTATCTCGTCCGTGATGTGCACGTAAGCGACGTCCATGCCGCGCATGGCATAGCCGCGGCGGCCGATCTGGACCACCTTGTGCACGTCTGAGCCGTCCAGTCACGTGGCATTGAGCGACTGATCTTTTACTGAGCTTGTGGACCGCGGCTTACGGCGGCGAAATGTATGTGCGGCTTAATGACCTGATGGTGCCGAGACATGCCCTGCCCGTGCCCAGCGCGACAGTAGTTGGCCTCGGATGGAACAATGCCAGCTCGCCTCTGCTTGGGCAAAGAGCCAGTGCTACGTCCCCAGTCGCCCGGTGGCTCGTTGGAGTGTCTGATGTGTGTGACGCGGCCCTAATAAGGCATGATGGGTTACGGGATTCTCGCGGCAAGTGTTGTGTGGACTCGCGGTGGGGTGTTCGAGCCTGTCAAGACTGAGGCTTCGCCCGGTGCTTGCGGTTGTTCTTGTTGTGGCTGTAGTGGTATTGGTATTGGGGTTTGGATGACTATAATGAGGAATTCGAAGCGTTCGGCCACTTACTAAGGCTGACGGGGTTTTCCTCACTCGTGTTGGCCGTGACGATTGTGGCAACAGGAATGATCTGATGGACGCGTCGGCTCACGGAACTCCGCTGCCTACATCGGTTGGGCGGTGATGCGGGTGCCCCGGTCAGGGTTGTCTTTGCCCGGAGATAGTAGGCGACTGGGTGGGTGACGGTCCGCATGAGCCGTCTGATCTCCAGTCGACACCGGGCCCCCTGGGCACCGACTTCGCCGCCGCCTGCGACCAGCTCGACCGCGCCGACCTGATGCTCACCGAACTCCACCACCGTAACCGCCACAACATCAAGCCCCCCGAACCTGCCTGGCCCGATGCGCCAGCCCCCGCCATCACTGCCCTGGCCGATCGCCACCCCGGCACCGGCAATATCGCGTTCGTCCTAGACGCCGACACCGCCAGCATCGCCCTCTACGCCATCGCCGCCCACGCCGACGAACGCGAAGCCCACATCCGCGAAGTCCAGCGCTACGCCGCCACCCTCCCCGACGACTCCTACGGCAAGGAAAACCGCCAGCACATCACCACCCGCGAAACCCGTATCGCCACCCGCCTCCGCGCCATCGAACACGCCTACCGCACCGCCACCGAGCGCCACACCGAACCCATATCGTCCGAGACCATCACTCACCATCCATCCCGCCGTACATCCGATAGGGAAATCGAATTGGGCTAATGAGGCTGCGGAGTCATGCTCGGCGGCGAATATATGAGGTCGGCGGGCTGATGCGCTGACCTCAACCGGCAGCGGTGCTCCCTGCGGAGATGCATCAATCGACGGCGTTGCTGAAGCGGGAACTTGATCCAGGGTACGACGCGGGTTCTGCGGAGCCTTTGGTGTGGAGGTGGGGTTGGTTGGTCACCGCCGCCTCCGATAGCTCCAGTCAGATTGCCAACGGGGAAGAAGAACTCAGGGGCTTATAGCGACCGCGCAAACCTTCAACAGCTTCTTGAAAGTCGACGGCGCGTATCGGCTGCGAGGACGATAGCGTCCTGTCGCGGGAAAGCATGAAATAACCCGTGACAGAATTAACGACAGTAGTCGACATCATTCGACCGTGCGCGGAAACATTTCAAGTCCTGGGGGGCTCACGCCTGTTGAAATGCGCCAGCATCCTTCCGACACGCGCACCTCGGTTCAAGCCATTACCTCGACCGAACCCTGCTCACCGTGCTAACATCCACCGCAAGTTGAAAATCGCATTCCGGCATAGATGACAGATGATCTCCGTCAGACGGCAGGCTGTACTGTTCATCCGGACGAGGAAGAGGGGAGGCTTCCACGTCACACGGACCTGTTATAGCGCCACGTCACATATGTATATACGGCCTGACTGCAGCCGGAAAAACAACGCACGCTACGCTCCTGGCGCAGCAACTCCACATGGATTATGTCTCCGCTTCAGGGCTGATGCTCCGAAAGATGGGATATCACGATCCTGGAGATAACAAGCTATGGATTCGCGATAGGCATGAAATAATCGCATTGCGCCAGGCGGGTGCAGTGGATGAGGCCGTAAATGAAGCCCTCCTGGCCCGAGCCGAAGAAGAGGTCCCAGCTGTATTCGATTCTTGGACCTTGCCCTTCATGGCGCGAACCTCGCCGTTCCTGGCCTCTAACGTCCTGTACGTACGGCTGGACTCCGATGTTAGCTCCAGGGCTATTAAGTGCCTAGTCTCCCAAGGGCCAGCGTCGCGTAGCAGTATTAGCGCTGCAACTAGCCTCATCAAAGATAAAGATGCGTCGAGTCGGGAGCAATTTAAAACTATCTTTGGTGTCGATATCTTTAAAAAGGTAGCTGGCATACCTGCCGCTAATATGCTGAAGCTCAACCTAAGTGCCTACGTCTTCGGTTCGAGCGCCGAGCAGATACGGCGCGGAATCCGGGTCGCGCATTCCCTTCTGTTGGATACCATCAGTCCAAAAATACAGGCAACGAACACGCAAGGTTAGGAGAAAAGATGCATCTCTCAGGCGTCATACTTCCCAATGAAAACGGTGAAATACTACTAATCCATCGGTCTACGCCTCATCGCACACAATGGGAAATACCGGGTGGCAAGATCGAGCCAAATGAAGAACCGCCAGTCGCGGCCGCACGAGAAGCTCTCGAGGAGTTGGGTATCGTGGTTAGCATTCTCCGCGAACTAGGATCAGAGAGCTTCGAAGAAGACGGGCACAGCATGATGTACACCTGGTTCTTGGGTGATACCAATAACGTCGAGCCGCGTATAGGCGAACCAGATAAATACGATGGAATCCGATACTGGCCTATTCGGGAGCTCGGCACGACAAGCGAAACCATTTCGCCAAACACGGCGAATTTCCTCCGTCACCTTAACGCAGGACTAGTTCGGATCTGAGTTAAATGAAACTTACCGTAGATAGCCTAGCCGCGCTTGACCGTGCCATACAGGCAGGCGCCTATTCAGATTACATTTACATGTATCCGCCGCGGCAAGCTTATCGGAAGCTCGACTCAGAGTCCCTAGAAATTCGATCTACGGTAAGGCAAGCGCTTGAAGAGCGTAACGACATTAACCTATACGTCCACGTTCCTTTCTGCGCTCAGATCTGCCGCTTCTGTAACCTGTACACTACAGCGATACATGACAGTGAGATCTATAGCGAGTACGTCGATCGCGTGATCTCAGAGGTAGAAGGCTACGCCAGTGCGAACATAGTCCCAGCTAGTCCGCGCTGGCGAACCCTATATTTCGGAGGAGGGACGCCGTCAGCGCTACCGCTGGATCTGCTAGGCGCCTTGCTATCAGCGATTAGAAGTCGATTCGACATACGCGACATCGAAGAGACAGCTATCGAAGTAGCTCCGGAGACCGTTACGGCGGACTATCTTGAGGGTCTTCGCGGACTGGGATTCGACAGAGTCTCCATGGGCTTCCAGAGTACCTCGTCTGCCGAACTCAGGTCTATCGGTAGGTCGTACAGCGCGGATAAGCAAGCTGAGATCGCCGCAACCGCAATAGGGCTAGGTTTCCGAAATCTGTGTCTTGACCTTATTTTCGGTCTGCCAGGCCAGGATGAGCGCTCGTGGCGAAACTCGTTGCAGTCCGTCATAGCAATGCGCCCTCATACAATCTGCTGCTACCAATGGACGAGCAGACCAAACACAGGATTCCAGCGAATGGGCCTGGACCGTCCTCCAGGTCCCGAATTGCGGAACCTTTACTACATTGCTTGTCGGGAGCTCGAAGAGGCCGGGTATACCCAGGAAACTCACGTCCGATGGATTTCGGATGGTGGCGGATACCTGCAGAAACAATATCACTGGGGTCTTCAGAATCTTCTTGGCCTAGGTGCAGGAGCCAGAAGTTACTTCTGGAATGTAGATTTGAGAAATGGCTACTCTCTGAAGAATAGGAAGAGTGCCCTGCAAACATATATCAAGACGAAAGGAATCGGTTGGGAGGCAACCCCCGAAGGCTACCCAATGCCTGAAGATGAGCGGCGTCGGAAGGCAGTAATCCTTGGTCTACATTCTCTGGATAGAGGATGGTTCAGAAATCTTTTCGGCATAGATGCTCGAGATCTATTCTCTGATGAGATAAATGGTCTCGAGCAGCGGAGCCTGGTGGAAGTTTCAACAGACAGCATTAAGCTGACAAGAAAAGGTACAGCCTATCGAGATCTGGTTGTTCAGCTATTCTTCAGCACGAGGGCGAGAGAGTTGACACGGGAGTGGAGATATGACGAATAGTGATGCCCTAAATTACGAAATAAGCTGGGTTCATATCTCTGATATCCACGAGACGGGCGAGCCTGGCGCTGAGGACCAGCACCGGAAACTTGTATTCCAGCGTATGCTAGAGGATCTAGATCGACGTTCTGAGATCGGTGCACCTGATCCCGATCTGGTAGTTGTAACTGGCGATATCGCGATGAGTGGTTCCGCGCTTTCGCCTAATGAGTACCGAGAAGCATCCGTATTTTTGAGATCGCTTGTAGCCCGCCTTGGAATAGGCACGCGTCTGATGATTGTGCCTGGGAATCATGACGTTGCACGCACTGCTAAGCGAGATGCTCCAACTCTTCGCATGCTAACCGCTGCGCGGGACGGTGCTGAGTCTCTTGATGATCTGCTAGCTCGAGAGCAGGACTCCGTGCTACTGGAAGCACGCCTAAATGGTTATCGGGAGTTCTTGGACTCGCTTAACGATCTGGATCCGGAAGTGAGTTCGGGTTCTGTTCTAACGGGGTGGAGTCGCCTCATAGGCGGCAGGACCTTCCAGGTAAGATTCGTTGGCCTTAACACAGCTCTTCTTGCTAATGACGACACAGACGAGAAGAAGCTTCAGCTTGGCTTTACCCAACTCCGTACGGCCTCACAGGAGGCTGCTTCGGAAATTGGAATGATCCTTCTTACGCATCATCCGCTTGAATGGCTGCGAGATGGCGACGAAGCTTCAGCGATCATCAATGAGTATTTCGATCTTCATCTTTATGGGCATCTTCATTTGCCGCAGGCGCGCAGATCAACCCTCTTTCAGCATCAAGGCCTCATCGGTATTGGCGCTGGTGCAACTTATCATGGACTTTCAAGCACAGGTCTTGGTGCCGGTGAATATGCGTATTCTATATGTGCTCTCGGTTGGGATCAGTCCGGAAATCTTAAAGTCCGGCTGTGGCCTCGAATCTGGAGTGCTCGGGCAGGTAGGTGGCAGACAGATCATGCGATTCTTGACAGAGGCATCGACTACGGAACATTCGACGTGCCGCGTCACCAACGTGACCCAGCGACACTTGAGTCGCCTCCAGACGCTGGTGCGGCCTGGCGTCGATGGAGTGTAAGGACGTTGCTTAATTTTGCGAATCGCAGAACTGCATATCCACTTGACTTGACAATTGGTGAACTTTTCGAGCGAGATGTCAATATCGTTACTAGCGTTCATGATTATGCGTCGGACAAAAGTGGCGGCGGCCGAGTATTGACGAATGTCGTAAAAGGCGGGAAGTCAAGATTCAGGAGTATGCTACTTCTCGGAGAGCCCGGCGCAGGGAAAAGCGTTGCGGCATACGAGATGGCCCGTGCATTTACAGACGAAGGAATTACCCCAGTCATCCTTCGCGCATCCGAGTTCAAGTCGCTTCTATCACCAGGTCACGAGTACGCGGAAGTGATGAGTCAGGCACTTAAGAGCACCGTCGAATGGGGATTTAAGGTTTCTTTGATTATCGACGGCCTCGACGAAATGTCAGGGTCTGACAATGCTATAACCTTGGCTGGCGACTTTATTGCAAACGCGGCTACGGCTATGGATGTAGTAGTAACCTGCCGTAGACGTGAGTTTGAGGAGGAGATAAGCCGTTGGATTCCAATTACTGCATTCAGCAGCATCTTTAGTGTGAAAGAATGGACCCTGCAGCCCGAATTCGCTGAATATGTAAGGAAACTCGTCGCGGCCCGTTTGCTTAGTGGCACTGAGATCCTCAATGCCGTACGTGATTCCATGATTCTAAAGGACCTGATCGCTCGCCCTCTATTTGCGCGAATGTTGACTTACGTAGGCGTCGGTGATAGTGGCTCTGTCGGCTCGGCAACAGGGCTTTATGAGAGATATCTGGATCGCCTATCGTCGAGTTGTGAAACCAGCCTGGAGGAAGCTGGTATAGATCACGCAGTTCAGCCGATGCGTATCTGGCAGGCAGCTGCAAGAACCATCTTTGAAAACCGATTGATAATAGACGAGGAAATTAACTATTCGGCGGCTGAGCGTATCATTGCACACGAGACTGTGGCATCTGTGCAAGCGGTTCGTAGGGCTATGGCATATCTTCTTGATGTGCGCGAAAAGGGTGCTGTAAAGTACGCGCAGTTTGTTCACTACTCGTTCTTTGAATACCTAGTGGCTTCCGCTTTCCAGTCACAGTTGGTGAGCGCGCAAGGTCCTAATCATTTGACTGAAATCGAGCGCAGGCTTCAGCACGATCTTCCTCGGAGAATGCGTCATTTCCTTACGGAACTCCTCTCGTCATCTGAGGGTTCAGAGGTCGGCCAGCTACTGGTCGATGTATATCGGCACTCTCAACAGACAGATCTTCGAGTTGCAGTGCGAAGGACAGTGTGCAATCTGATTTGCTACGTGATATCTAGATCTCAGCCAAATGAGTCACGTCGCCTTATAGAGTTGCTTGAGGCGGAGGACGATCCTTTTCTTCGTGACTCGTTGCTCTGGGCTGTCAGTCATGCAGGAGACTTGAACGGAGCTCTTCAATTCATCCGTGAACTTGATAGCTCGATTGCCCGACGGGAAATGAACCGAGGCTATCTTCTCTACTATCATGGTGACTTCTCGCGTGACGCCGAGCCGCCCTTCATGGATTCGCCACCTCTTCGAAGTTGGTCCTTTACCCGCGGAGAGGTGCTTGAGATGATATCCGATGGCAGATATGCCTCCACGGTCAAGCCTGCGAGACAAGCAATAGACCTGTATACGTTTTTTGACTTTTGTATAAGCCGCGGTGAGATTATTCACGGTCGAGGCGGTGCAAAATTGAGAGCTCTAGTGGATAATCTGTGGACCTCGGGTGTGCTCATTCCCGAAATAGGAGCTCGTCTGCTCGGTCAAGTGGCGATATGTACTGACGAACGATCGGGCTCTGAATAGTCTTCACTTTGAAAGCTGCCATAAAGCTCGATGTCATTATAAATGACGATTCTGCCAAGGCTTCAGTTGATCTATAATCTGGTTTAGTCCAGCGATGGCTTCGCTCGCGGAAACTAAGGAGCCGACTCAACTGGACGAGAGATCACCTTGTTTGCTCAAGGTGATGATGTCCTGCGGCGAGCTGACGCTCGGGCTGGCCTGCTGGCGCAGCGCGGCTACGGAGCTGGTGAAATCGGTAATCCATTGGGTGGTCTCGGCATCGGTGACCTGGGTCATGCTGGTCATGAGTCCGTCAATCAGGTCCAAGGCGGCACATACGGCCTCGGCTGAGGACGCGGCCTCGCCTCCGAGGACTCCAGCCTGTGCCGCCTGCCAGCGGGCCCAGTCGAGCTGGAATCTGGCCAGTCGGCCTTGCAGTGACTGAACCGCGGCCATGTCACGCATCCAGCCAGAGGACAGGCCGAAGAAGTGGTCGAAGGCAACGCATCCGGCGGCGACAGCCAGCAGGATGTAGCCGAGGTTCGGATTGACACCGTGCACACTGCTAGAGACCAGCGGCAGAACGCCACCTACAACGGCGGTGACCACGGCGGCTGCACGGAGTAGCCGCGAGGCCCACCTCTTGGCCTGCTTGTCGCGAATGTACCAGTCGATAGTCTCGACTGCCCGGTCTTCGACCCAGGCGCGGAGTTGGGAGAGGGCCTGGGCGCAATCGAGCCACTCGTCCGGGGAGATCTTCAGCCGCGGAACGGGGGACAGGTCACCGCGGGACCAAGTACGCCGACGTCGGCTACCTTGGGGAGGAATTATGGACAATTGCCTCGTCTCCTTCGGACGGTGCGTTAGCAATTAGTCTGCCAAGTCTAACGATGGCTGTGCGGCTGCCAGTTGGTGGCAAGATCACTTGTATGACCGAGGAGTAGCCGGCTGCTCTGCCGGTGAGCCGACATCGGGAGCTGAGCCGGATCAACCAACCTGGCCTTGCCTCCCCCGTCTGTATCTTTCGGGCGGCCAGGCCGTGGCGTTCCTCGGGCGGGCTTCATCGCCGGCGACGAGGTATAGGCGGCCTTGACCTGCGCAAGAGCATCCGCGAACGTGGTGCCGGGTACGTCATGGCGGTCCGCTAAGACCACGCGGTGCCCCTGCCCTCCGGCCGCCGCCTCGCCGTGAAGAACATCGCTAGCCTGGTGAAACCCGCCATGTGACAGCGGATGTGCACCGGCCAGGCCACCAAGGGCGCCATGGACTACCCTGGGCGAGGATCGAGGTTAACGCCCGACGACACCCCCGACGGCCGCGAGCCTGGGCACGCCGCCCTGCTCATGCGCCGCCACCGCTACACCGGCACCGTCAGCTACTTCCTGTGCTGGAGACCCAGCGCCGGTACCGCTGGCGAAGCTGATCTCCGTCGCTGTCACCCCCTGGAAAATCGAGGAAGACCACCAGCTGGGAAAACAGGCCGCCCGGCTCGAGGGCGGCCAGGTCACCACCTGGACTTCATGGCATCGCTGGACCGCGATCAGCCTGCTCGCCTACGCCTTACTCGCCATCGCCGCCGCCTTGCAGCGGATTCGCGACGGCAGGCCCGACGCGCGCGCTCGGGCTGACCCCTGTAACCATCCCTGAGCTGCTGAGACAGCTCCGCGGAACCGTGATCCCCATGCCCCGCCGTGACAAGGCGCACCGCGACGCGTGGTCACTATTGAGGCGCCACCGCCAGTACCAGGCCCAGCAAGCCCACCAGCGCTGGCACGCCTATGCCGACGGTAACGATCTAAAAGCTGCCGTATCAGAGTGATCCGGTACTGACCTCGGATCCGAACGCTAAGTAGTCGGCGGACGGACAAGTTTGATTATGCCTTTTTATATGAACAAATCCTCTTGAGTCCAGGCGCCGTCACGTTTGCCTGATACTGTTCGACCGTCAATCAGCAAGCGGCTTTGAAATATGACAGAGCTGTTTGCATCGTATGGTACGGTAACGCCTTCCTTTTGCAGGCAGGCAATAATAAAGAAATATGGGCGGTCGTTAAGGGCTGCGACTAGATCATCTAGCACCTGATGATCAGCGCGTGATATCTCTATGCTCAGCGAGGACAATCTGGTCCTGACATCGATCGCCAGGTTGCAATATGATCCACGATCGTAAAAGTACACAACGAAGCTTCGCGACGATGCTCTTGGTGAATCAAAGTATTCGTGCATGTGCCGGAGGAATTGATCAGCGGATAGTGCTGACTCGAAGACAATACCAAGACCGATTATTTCTCCGGCATCTTCAGTCTGAACACTTAGAGACGTAATCTTCGGTTCGCCGACGTAATGATTCATTCTACGGACCCGTAATCCTGGATCGAGTCTTCTTCCTGCGATTTGGTGATATACTGCATGCCGTGCAATCGGATGAGCTCACAATTAACGACTGTTGAAAGGTTGCCAAGAAAGTCATTCCTATTTTGATTTACAAGAACATAGTCGTAAACCCATGCCCAAGTCTGCTGAAAATTCCTTACGCGAAGACGAGTTTCAACATTCTCGATCTGGCCTCTTTCGGCGAGTCGCAACCTAAGTTCGCTCTCAGTCCTAGTCGTTACAAATATTCCGATTACTCTCCGCGAAGACATGGAACGGACCTTGACGTACCCTGTAGGTTCAAGCTCAGCTGCGAGCGGAGTAGGATCCCGGCTTAGGAGCAGCTCGCGCGGCGAGCCGTAGTAACTATCTGAATAGGTCCGGGTGTATTCGATTAGCTCGCCTGTTTCACGAAGGTTGACGAAGGTTTCTTCGCTAACAAAATTATATTCAGTACCGTGCGTCTCGGTTGGGCGGGCCTTTCTTGTAGTGTATGTAGGTACGCGTTGCGCTAGCCCGGACTGAGCTAGCCAGTCCAATGCAGTGCCCTTTCCTGCGCCGCTTGGACCGGAGATTACAAAGAGAAGAGGTTTAACCTGCATCCTGTCGTTCGTGCTCCTTATTCCGAAAAGCTTAGGATAAATCTTCGCGCAGAATTGCCAGTTTCCTTACCGCCTGAGAAATCTACTCCGTGGCACCTGTTCTGAATTCTGCCGCTACAATAATATCATGAGCTATGCGAAAGCCATGTTATGGCGGCATGAGGTCGGGTACTTTTTGGCTGTCTCCTTCCGGTAGCTCCGCGCACGGCGCTTCTGCGGGAGTGCGATCATTAATTCTTATCGTCTTTAAAGGAAGCAATATAAGGTATGATTATATCCGCTATCTCTGTTGGAGTTCGCTGAGTTGTGTCTATGATCTGTGCGGGGTAACCTCCAGCTACCGCCTCAAGCATCAGCTCGTCCGCTCTTGTAATAAAAGATAGGAAGTCGTCGGTAACTGCAAAATCTCGCGTCTGTAGTCTATGTGTCATTTCGTCTTGACTTACTCGCATCAAGATTGCCGCGTCCGGCTGGGGAATGACGCGAAGAATGTCGGCAACGAGCTGCCGTGCCTGAGCTGGCGGCAGCACGCGTTCGAGTACACAAACCTGGTAGGAGTATTTCGATAGCCAACCTCTCTCTACTACTCGAATGTTAGCGTCCCTTAGGTTGTCTCTGTGAAGTGCGTCCATACGTTCTGCATATTCAGATAGGAATAGAAGTGATTGTGCCACCTCGCATTGAGTGATGAAATGTGGTTTCGCGTTAGTCTCACCTATTAGGAACGCGCCAATTTCTGTTGTAACGAACTCTGGAACAAAAATCCAATCTGAGCGTTGCTTTAGGATATTGGCTACAGTGGATTTGCCGGTTCCGTTGATGCCGTCGAGAGAAATAATAGGCAACTCAATCCTGTTCCTAGCGATGTAAGATATGAAGTGGACTAGTTCGTTGGTAGGCGGACAAGACGTCCGTCTTCGTTGGCCTCCGGTCTTCTTAGTGCATCTACCAGGTAGTGATGCACTAGCACCGGGTAATCCAGCGTACAGCTAAGCGGCAGCATCGCGCCGCTTCCTAGGTCTTTCAGCACTTCGATGGCGTGTCTGACCGCATATCGAAGAGTACCTTCATGCAGTTGGTCACTCCCGCCGCGTGTCCTCTATGTGGTGAGCCCAGTGCTTAACCAGACTGAACTCGTAGAGCCTGGATCGTGACGTCGGCTGACTGCGGGCGTATGACCGGGATTGCGGTATACGCAAGGTGACGGGTATGTATACGCCCGCTGAGCAGCAGCGGCGGGAGCGGCTCGGAGGCCGCCGGGCGGCTCACTCGCGGCTACGCGATCAGCAAGATCGCGCGTGACATGTGGGTGACCGAGGGCTCGGTGCGGTGGTGACACCGGGCCTGGCGGGACGACGGGGCTCAGGCGCTACGGTCGAAGGGGCCGGTCTTGCCATGCTCGATGAAGACCAGCACATGCAGCCGCTTCAGCAGTACCGTCTCTACCACTAGTGGGTTCGGCCGTTAATTCGTCGAGTTCACGCGGCTAGCGGTTGCGGGGCGAAGGGGTCGTGCCTGCCGAGGCGGGTCAGGAGCTGGTTGAGGTCTTTGCGGGTGAATTTCCAGTCAAAGGGCCTGGCGGTGGCGTTGTAGTGCTGTTCGAAGGCGAGGATCTGCTCGGCGAGGGAGTCGAGGTCTCCGAAGTCGTCCGGGGTCAGGAGCTTGCGCTGGATGACGGAGAAGTAGACCTGGTTGAGCCACGAGGCATGAACCGGAAGGTGGACCATCCGCGCGTTGGGGTAGGCGTCGCGCATCCGGGCGGCGGCGGCCCAGTTGCGGTGCGAGGCCCCGTTGTCCACGACCCAGAACACCCGTTTCGCCGAGGCGTAGGGCTCGGCGGTCATGACCTGGTCGACGAGCGCGGTGAAGGGCTTGATCCCGGTGGCCGGCTCGCACCGGCCGATGACGCGGGCGCGGTGGATGTCGTAGGCGGCCAGGTAGGCCAGGGTGCCGCAGCGGGTGTACTCGCTTTCAGTGCGCATCGCCCGGCGGGGTCCGGGCGGCAGCGGCAGGTGGATCCGTGAGCGTGCCTGGACGCCGGGCTTCTCGTCGGCGCTGAGGACGTACTCGCCGTCGCTGAGCGGCTGTCCTTCCCATTCCCGCTGGTAGAGGTCGAGGACGCGGCCGCCCTTGAGGGCGAAGTGCGGGTCGCGGGGGAAGATCCATGACCGGTGCTGCCACGGCTTGATCGCGTCGTCGGCGAGCCAGCGGCGCACCGTGGAGGCCGACACTGATGCGACGATCCCGCTGGCGGCTGCTTCGCGGGCGAGCTCGGGGCAGGTCCAGCGGGCCAGCGGGCCAGCGGCTTCCCGCTGCCGGCGGGCAGTTCGCAGGCCAGGGCCTTGACTTCGGCCACGACCCGGGCGGGGAACTTCCGCGGCCGGCCGGGCCGCGGGGCGTCGGCCAGTCCCGTGATGCCCTGCTCGCAGTAGCGGCGCCGCCACTTGCGGGCCGTGTCCTCGCAGATCCTCAGCCGGGCGGCGATGGTGCTGTTCGCCGTGCCGCCCGCGGCCAGCAGCACGATCCGCGCCCGCAGCACCAGCCGGAACGGCGCTGTGGCGCGCCGGGAAACTGCTTCCAGCTCCGCCCGGCCGGCATCGTCCAGGCTGATCACATACGAGCTGGCAGGCACAGGGCCCTCCCTCGGCAACGGTGCCCGGCCCGGTGCCGGAACGCGGCGGCCTCCATGATGAGGCCGGCTGCCTGGGGCAGGATGGTGATATGGCCAAGCCGCCCGAGTCGACCAAGACCTCGCTTCGCCAGCGCCTTGCCGCCCGCGCGGCCGAGCGGTGGCCCCAGCTCGCCGGCATAAGCGTCCGCTGGCACGGCCAGTTCGCCTACGTCCACGGCCAGCTCCCCGACGGGACCGACCTGCCATTGTTCCGGCTCCGCTACGCCGACTCGGCTAGTACCTGGGGATTTGCTATCTACCGGGCCAGCCACGACGACTACGAGAAATCAGTCCTCCCCAGCGGCTACCCGGCCGGCACCCCGCAGGAAGCTCTCGACTGCGCCTGCGGCCTCTACCTCGGCGACCACACACCTGGCTCACCCCACCGCCCCCGACGAATTAACGGGCGCACCCACTAGGAAGTCACGGGCGATAATCGCGTGCGCCTGGGGAGGCCAGGAACTCCCGCCAGGTCGGGCCCGGCCGCCGGGGTGCCGGACCAATGCCCGCGGCGTGCAGGACCTCCCACACGGTGGATGCCGCGATCGCATGACCGAGCCGCGCCAGCTCGCCTTGGATGCTCCGGTGCCCCCATGCCGGGTTCTCTCGCGCCATCCAGATGATCAGCGTCTTGACCGAGGGACCGGTAGATGGTCCGTCCTGGGCGGCGTCGGCTGGCATCGTCTCACTTGCGGGCGACAAAGGTCGCGGTGCCAGCGCAAGATCGTGGCCGGGGTGACCGGGAAGACCTCTGGCCACTGGCAGCGGCTCACCAGCCGCGACAACGTCGCAAGCCACACTCGGTCGGCATGATCCCAGAGCAGGCGTCCGGCCAGCTGGCGGCGCGGCGCCTGGTTCTCGTGGCCCAGCACCAGCAGCTCGGCGTTCTTGGATAGGTCAGACCGGACCAGCATCGCCAGCAGGCCGAACATGCCTCTCAACAAGCGGTAGACAACCGACAGCAGCACCCGAGATGGTCCCAGCTACGCTACCGCTCCCGCAGCAAACCCCAGCTCGCACCACGACATCGAGTTTCCGAGCGGGACACCGTATGAGCGAGCCGGTTCCCTATCAGTTCAAGTAACAGATCTTCGTGGCTTTGCCATGGGAATGAGAGCCAAGTGCTTGAGTTATCAATTGCTATCCCGTACCTAAGGCGCGAAGCGAGGTCTGGGCGCTCTCGTTTCAATACGGTTAGATCTGCGGCATATGTGGCAAATTTTATGTCCGTAACTCCTTCTGCCGTAAGCAATTCTCCCGCCACCGCTAATGTATCACCAAACGTCGCAACGTCATCGATGACTAGAACGTGTCGATATTTCCCGCCGCCAGTCAAGTGAAAATTCTTCATGGCCTTATCTATCCGATCCTCGCGACTATCGCCAAAAAGATAAAAGGGAGGCCTTGGGCCAGGAGCCTGGCTTCGATGTAGGAATTCAAGCTGTTTGCGGTCACAATAATAAGATAGACTGACAGCTAGCGGAACGCCACCCCGGCTCACGCCCACGATACAATCCCACTCGGTCTGATCGTCCGCGAGCTCGCGGATCCAAAGCTGGATCGCTTGCCATGAGATCCGGCGTATCTGACCTTGATGAGAGTTCATTGAGAGAAAGTGATATCAAAGCATATCGATAGCATGGTGCGATTAACACTAGAGCATGCCGACCGTGGCCGTCAACTTCGAAAAATTCATGGTGTGCCGCTCGGATATTGAGTTCCGCAGTCTGAGCTAGGGTTCCGCGGCATACTGATATTCGTTGACCAGCCCAGCGCCACGGGTTTTCGGCGGCCGGATCGCAGGTCGGCCGCGTCCTGGACGGGCTGTGTTTCGACGTCCGGGGTCGCTGCTGGCGGGACTGGTGCGGCCTGTGGCCGTTGTAATGCTCTACGTACTCGCGAAGCACCAGGGCCAGGTGGCGCTCACCGAGGATCAAAGTTCGGTCCAGCAGTTCGCGGCGGAGGGTCCCGATGACGCGCTCGCAGATAGCAGCCATCTATGGCGTCCTCGGCAGAGTGATTCTGATCCTCAGACCTTCGGCCTTGAACACCTCCCTGAATACGGCGGTGAAGACGGGATCGCGATCATGGACCAAGGAACCGTAGTCTGCTGAGGCGGTCATCAAGGTCTATGGCGAGGTTGCGGTGTGGGTGCCGAAACTTACGCCACCAGGTGATATTCATGGATCACGCCTCCGGCGCGGTCACGCCGCTGGACGCGGAAGTGGTCCAGGCTAGCGACGCCATCTGGCAGCGGGCGGAACGGCGCGGCTTGGTTCAGGGTTCGGGCGTGGCCGGTGCGTATTGGAGAAATCCTCGTACTCGCGCAGGACTGTTATCAGGTGCCGCTGGTTCCATACCAGCGTCCGGTCGAGCAGTTCCTGTCGGCAACTGCCGATCCAGCGTTCCATGATCGAATTCATCTGCGGCGCCTGGGCCGCGGAGCGGACGACCCTGATGCCCGCGGCCTGGACGACGGCGTCGAATGCAGCGGTGAAGCTGGCGTCCCGATCATGCAGGACAAACTTCACGCCCGTCCCTGCGTCTTCCAGGTCCATGAGCAGGTTCCTGGCTTGCTGCACTACCCACGACTGCACCGGATGCTCGGTGGCTCCGAGGATCCGGATGCGGCGGGTGTCGTGCTCGATGACGGCAAGGACGTAGACCTTGGTGCCGTT
>OBLT010000912.1_pt1 | contig 19211 bp, 14 predicted proteins | sample 1518721 | NCBI WGS metagenome assembly OBLT01 (sample SAMEA3539307, study PRJEB22396) | soil metagenome | biome: tundra; feature: field; material: soil | place: USA | collected 2010-05 | depth 0.15 m | reverse complement strand
TCTCAGCCAGGCCGCCGAGTGCCCCCACGGCCTGTACCTCCTGCAGCAGCTAGCCACCACCTACGGGGCCGCCGGCGGCCGCCGAGGCTGGATGATCTGGTTCACCGTCAGCTATCCGGCCGCCGCGCCAGTTCCCGCGCTGGCATCCCGGCAGGTCCCGGCCCGCCCGCCCGGCTGGTGCCCACCGCCGTGGACACCCGCCAGCCCGGAGACCCTGCGCCGGGTCAGGGCGGCCCTAGACCAACTATGACCGACCGGCATGTTCCCGGCCGGAGAGGAACGCACCGTGGTAGAAACACCCCCCGTTCGGCGGCGGCTGCTGGGCGCGGCCTTGCGCCGGCACCGTGAAAGCCTGGGCTACCGGCTGGACGACGCCGCCCGCATCCTGGAATGCGACCGTTCCAAGATCAGCAGGATCGAGTCGGGCCAGCGCGGCATCCGCGCCAGGGACCTGCGGGACTTGCTCACCGAGTACGGCGTCGGCGAGCAGGAGCAGCAGACCCTGACCGCCATCGCGCGCTCCCACCGGGAACGCGGCTGGTGGCAGCCCTACGCCGACGTCCTGCCCGGCACCTGGCTGGACTACCTCATCACCGAGGCAGCCGCCTCGCGGATCGAGGCCTACCAGCCGCAGCAGGTACCAGACCTGCTGCAGACCCAGGACTACGCGCGTGCGGTCGCCGCCGCCGACCCGGCCCTGCCGCCCGGCCCGCAGGACCTGGTCCTGGTCCTGGAGGCGATGCTCACCCGCCAGCAGCTGATCGTGGGGGAGCGGCGCCCCGAACTGGCCGTGGTCATCGGCGAGGCAGCGCTGCACCAGGTCGTCGGAGGGACCGCAGTCATGCAAGCTCAGCTGGCCCGCCTCGCCGACCTGACCGGTACCTGCCCGCAGATCACCATCCAGGTCCTCCCGTTCACCGCCGGCGCCCACCCCGCCGGCGGCACCGGACCCCTCTCGATCCTGCGCTTCGCCGACACGCCGAGCCTAGGCGTGGTCCACCTGCCCGGCCCCAGCGGCGGCATCTTCCTGGACAGCCCGCCAGACGTCGCCAGCCACGCCCGCGCCTTCACCCTGCTGAGCGCCTCCGCACTCACCCCGGCCGCGACCGCGCAGCTGCTCCGGGATATGGCCGCACGCTAAAACAGGCGATAATCGCTGCTATGCCTGTTAAGACGGCTGCCCGTACCCTCCTCGAATCGCTCGTCGGTCAGCCGATCTCGACTGTCACCGGTCGGCCGAACACCGTTCTGCGCGTCGAGGGCGACAGCGTGGTCGTGGCCACGAGTCGCTCGCCGACTGGTCAGCCGGTGCCGATCGAATGGGTGCAGAGCGGTCTTGACCAGCTGCTGGAGACGGGCGAGATCGAAGTTAGCGTTCCCTCGCTTGGCCATCGCAGCTCGTTTGGCGGTGCCGTGCTGCTCACGCTGCCGGGCGCTGCCATTATCCCGGACGACCCCTCCACGTATCCGGCTGAACTAGCCCACAACTGGTGATGCTAGCTCTGGCGGGCGCAGCAGTGCGGTCGCCGCGTCCTCGCCGTTGCCCCCTGACACACCACCCGTTCACCGATATCCCGCAGCCGTTCACGCTGGTACCTGGTCCCGACCGGGCCTGCCTCCACCAGAGCCACGGGGCCTTAGCCGACCGGGCCGGCTTGGCGTCGACCACCTCATTGTGGATCCCGCCCCGGCCACGGCTCCCCGTCCGGCGCAGGCGGAGGTTCGCCGCACCAGAAATCCGGCTGCCCGCCTTGAAAGCGATCAGGTTGAGGGTCGCTTCCCCAGATCCACCTGCCGCGCGCACCCGCACAAAGGCTCAAGCCGCTGGATCGAGTAGCTCTCGACCCCGGCCCGCACTCCCTGCCGCACGACCCGCCGCTCAGTCTTCACTTGGCGGCGAACTGGCCAGGCGTGCTGCCTGAAGAACAGAACCGGTCACAGCGCGTTCTTGGAGTCGCGAAATCCCCGTCCCAACGTTAGATGCATCCACCGCGGCTCGACACCTGCAAGCCCGCCAGCTTGTGCGAGTAGACCGACGTCTGCAGCACCGCACGCGCCTTCGCCCACCGCGCCAGCTTGGCGTCGACAACCTCATAGTCGACAACCTCATAGTGCATCCCGCCCGGCGGCCCCGCCCCATCCGGCGCAGGTAGCAGATCCGCCCGCACCAGGAAATCCGGCCCCCCGAACAGCGCCGCCCTAGGCCGGCGATCCTCGTCCGGTACGGTTAGCCGAGAACCGCATCCCCTGCCTGCGGGCTGAGAAACAGGGAAAGCACCTCTTCAGGATCTTCTTCGTTTCGATTGCGGAGTGAGCAGCTGTAGCCTTGGTCTCGGGCGCTCCGGGTTTACCTGCCTTGATTTATAGTCTCCAACGATTTGTCTGGTTGCGGAAGGTTTTATCGACGTGCAGGAGGTGGCCAAGCTGCTCAGTTGCACACTAAGCACTGACACCTCGGCATGCCAGCAGCGTTACTTTGCATTGCCATGGGTAGCCCTCGATCTTGGCCAGCGCGTTCGCAAGACACGGCTAGGCCGGATCGAGAGGTTGCGGTCGGCGCGACTGGCTGGGTCGGGACGATGACTGTGGCCACGCCCTCTTACTCAACCTCTTGCGCGGCCGAGATCGTCCGCGGCGACCTTCCTGGTGGCCCCAGCACGAGCCAGACGATCATGGTCTCGAGTCTTCAGCGCTTGCTTTCATTGCTTCCCCCGGACGCGCCGCCAGAGGCATACCGCTCGGCGGTCATGGAGGACAACGTCCTCGGGAAGACGACTACGAGCGGACGCGAGTGGGCGTTCCGTCAGCTTCGCCGTTTCTACGCGCTCGATCCGCGAACCCTGTTGTTCCGAGCAATTCGCGACCTTTGGCTTGATGATGCATCCGGTCAGCCGCTGCTCGCCTTGCTGTGCGCCATCGCGCGAGACCCTGTCCTCCGGGCGAGCGCCTCGGTGATCCTTGCTGCTGAGCCAGGTGCCTTGGTCGGGCCGACCGACTTCGAGCGAGCCATCGAGGCTGCGTTTCCGGGAGCCTACAAGGAGAACACCCGCCGGACGACTGCCCAGAAGATTGCATCGTCCTGGGCTCAGTCAGGCCACCTACGTGCCGAAAGGCCGACACAGAAGCTGCGAGTCCAAGTCCGCGCGACACAGGCCGCCGTGTCGTATGCGCTAATGCTCGGCTATCTTCAAGATGTACGGGGCCAGATGTTGTTCGAAACGTTGTGGGTCCAAGTACTCGATCAGCCCAAGTCGCGCTTGGTTGATCTAGCCGCCACAGCCTCGCAGCGAGGGATGCTGGAGTTCCGCAGCTTGGGCGGCGTCATGGAGATCACATTTCACCAGCTCCTGCGGTCGTTCGACAGCGCCCAGGGGGCGCTGCTGTGAGCTACATAGATGAGCTGCTCGCCGCATACCGCTCTTTCGTATCGTTGCCTTGGCAGCCGAGCCTGGCGCCAGCCCAGCGGGTCTGGATGGCGGTCTATCCACCGGATCATGAACGTCGGCTCCGGTTGCACGTCCCGGAGTTCGAAGTCGCCACCAAGGAAGCGCACCACGCTTGGGCGCTCGTGGACATTACGACCTCTTTTGAGCGCTGGATGGCCGCCCATGAGTACCGAGAGGCGTACTTTGAGTCCCCGGAACTGCTGAGGCCGGCACTGCCTGCCTTCTTCGCGCACCTCGTCGCTGAGGTGCGCGTTGAACTCGGCAAGCACGACGATGTCAACGGCGTGATAGGTCTTCTCGGCGCTGGCACTCTTTTCGGCCTCGGCAGGGCGGTCAAGGTCTCGGCGTTGCTTAACGCGGTGAACGAGATGGTCGCTGGGCGCCTTCTGGTCTTCTTTCCCGGTGAGTACGAGGGCAACAGCTATAGGCTCCTCGATGCACGGGACGGATGGAACTATCTCGCCATCCCGATCACACCGAGGGGGAGTCGTTGATGACGATCATGAACCGGGAACTCTTCGCGCAGGATCCCACCACGACGAAGATTCCCAATGATGGCGTCGCCAAGGTCGCCCGGCCGGAGACGGCCCAGCAGTGGGACGTGCTGCGCTGGGAGCTACGGAGTTTCGTATGCAATGGGCAGTACGCACGCGGCCTAGAGCAGATCCTCGACAGCTTTCTCAGCAGCCTCGGGCAGCCGCAGCAGCCAGCGGCTTGGGTTAGCGGGTTCTACGGCAGCGGGAAATCGCACCTTGTGCGGGTCCTGGAGTACTTGTGGCGCGATGTGGAGCTGCCAGGGGGTGAGCGATCCCGCGATCTCGTTGCCCTGCCTGATGCTGTCCGCGACCACCTTACCGAGCTATCTACGGCGGGTAAGCGCTTCGGCGGGCTGTGGTCAGCCGCTGGCCTGCTGGGCGCTGGTAAGAGTGATGCCGTTCGCCTGGCATTCCTGTCAGTGCTCTTCGACAGCGCCGGGCTCCCTGAGGAATACCCGCTGGCTCGCTTCATGATCTGGGTGCGTGAGAATGGCTATCTCGAGCCGCTTAAAGCCGAGGTGGAAGCGGCTGGGAAGTCGCTCAGCAAGGAGATCAACGACCTCTACGTCTCTCCGATCATCGCTAAGTCCCTCCTTGATCTTGACCCCACGCTGGGGTCCTCGGTAAAGGATGTCCGTGACCTCCTCACGGCCCAATTTCCGCCGACGACCGAAGACATCACCGACGCAGAGCTGTTCAACGTCATGGATGACGTCCTCCGACTTCAGTCGGCAACTGGCGGCAAGCTACCTCTTACCCTGGTCGTGCTTGATGAGATGCAGCAGTACATCGGCGACGACAATGAGAAGGCGCTGGCGGTTCAGAATATCGTTGAGGGCGTATCGGCAAAGTTCCAGAGCCAGGTCTTGTTCGTGGCCACTGGTCAGAGCGCTCTGACTGCCACCCCCACCTTGCAGAAGCTGACGGACCGCTTCGCTGTCCAGGTAGCACTGTCGGACAAGGACGTCGAGACGGTGGTGCGTGAGGTTGTCCTCCGCAAGAAGCCCGAAGAGGTTCCCGCCCTCAAGGCAGCACTCGACGTGGTGAGCGGGGAGATCGATCGGCACCTTGGGGGAACGCAGCTAGCACCCAAGGCGGCTGATAAGGCCGAACTCGTGCCCGACTACCCGCTGCTGCCAACGCGCCGCCGATTCTGGGAACTTGCCCTCCGCGCCATCGACCGTGCTGGGAAGGCTGGCGTGCTCAGGACCCAGCTGAGGATCGTCCATGACGCCGCAGCGCATGCGGCAGGCGAGCCCATCGGTCATGTTGTCGGGGCGGACTTCATCTACAGCGAGCAGGTTCCCGGCATGCTCCAGAGCGGCGTTCTCCTCAAGGAGATCGAAGAGCGTATCCAAAGGCTACGTTTCCAAGGCCCTGACGGGGAGCTGCAGTCCCGCATCTGCGCGCTCATTTTCCTTATCACCCAGATTCAGCCTGGGACGGTGGGCAGCGTCGGATTGCGTGCCACCGCGACCTTCCTTGCGGACCTCCTCGTCGAGGATCTGAACACTGATGGTGCCAGGCTCCGCAAGCGGGTTCCCGAGCTGCTCAACGAACTAGTGACTGCAGGCGTCGTCCAGAAGATCGACGACCAGTACCTGCTCCAGACCGAAGTTGGCGCGGAATGGGAAAAAGACTACCGCAGCCGTCTAGCGGCCATTCGCGACGACGCCCCTAAGATGAACCAGCTTCGGGCTGAGCAGCTCGAAGAGGCTGTCGAGGCAGCTCTTGGCGGCCTGAAGCTGACCCACGGCGCCAGCAAGACGCCACGCGACGTTCGAATCTGGTGGGGGCAGGACGAGCCCTCCTTTGCTGAAGGATCGGTTCCGGTATGGATCCGTGACGAATGGTCCGTCACCGAGTCCATGGTGAAGAGCGCAGCCGCGGAAGCTGGCGACGAAAGCCCGATCGTATTCGTCCTCCTGCCGAAACGCGACGCTGACCAGATTAAGAACACCCTGGCCAGCTTCGCAGCCGCCGAGCAAACGCTGCAGCGCCCGACCCCTCAAACCGACGAAGGCAAGGCGGCCCAACGGGCGATGAAGTCCAGGTTGGATACCGAGAATGACAACCTTGACACCCTCTTTGGTGAGGTAATCGCCCATGCACGAGTATTTCAGGGTGGCGGAAGCGAGATTACGACTTCATCGCTGCGCGAAGCCGTGGAAACTGCTGCGCGTCGTTCACTCATCCGCCTGTTCCCAAGGTTTGGAATAGCTGACAACCCCGACTGGGCCAAAGTTGTCGCAAAGGCACGGGACGGAGCTCCAGACGCGCTTGCCGCCGTAGGCTATCACGGCGACGCCATCGACAATAGCGTCTGTAAGGAAGTACTTGCGGCTATAAGTCCTAGCGGTACACGAGGTACAGAGCTTCACAAGCGCTTCGGAGCACCACGCTTCGGTTGGCCTCGTGACGCGGTGAACGGCGCTATCTTGGTGCTATTGGCCGGTGGGCACATCCGGGCTGCCGAAGATCACAAGAGCATCTCTGGACCTAAGGAACTCCCGCAAAACCAGATCGCTAGGGCCACTTTCTACAAGGAGGATGAGCCGCCTTCCCAAACGCAGCGCATCGCAGTGCGAGGTCTGCTAACAGTCGCCGGAATCCCCTACCAATCTGGCCAAGAGGACACGCAGATTCCAGCTCTGCTGCAGCGGCTCAAGGATCTCGCGGCACGAGCTGGCGGGGCACCCCCGCTGCCTGAGCCACCTGACGTTGGCCACCTCACCGTCCTCGTGGGCCTTGCTGGGAACAAGCGGTTCCGTGCGGTGGCCGACGATCACGAGCGGCTCCGGGATGAGCTCACTGAGTGGCGAGCCGCCGAGCAGCAACGCGAGAAGCGCGAAGCCGAGTGGGAGCAGCTCGCCCGCTTGACGCCTCATGCCAAGAGTCTTCTGATAGCTGGCACTGTCAAGCCCGCGATCATCGCGATCCACGACGGTCGCCAGCTGCTGGACGAACCTGATCCGGTAGCCCCACTGCTGCAGCAGCTGACCGGTGCACTCCGTGGTGAAGTAAAGATGCATGCCCAGCGGCTTGCCGACGACCAGGGTGCCGCTGTCGCCGACCTGGAATCCTGGCCCCAATGGGCGGAACTCGACCCTGCCGATCGAAACGCCATCATTAACGACACCAAGCTGGCGGTCGAAGAATCCCCGGACGTTTCAACGGATACGAAGTTGCTAGAAGTCCTTGATGAAACGCCACTCACTGCCTGGCAGGACCGCATTAGTCTCGTTCCCAGCCGAGCTGGTCAGGCCCGTCAACGCGCGCTCGAATGCCTCCAGCCCGAAAGCGTACATGTAACCATCCCCGCAAGGACAATTGCGGGAGAGGATGATCTAAAGAAATACTTCGACGACGTGCGCTCGCTGGTGCAGCCTCATCTCAAGGCTGACAAAACTGTGATCCTTTGAGGCCAACATGCATGTACTTTCCTCGAATCTACGCAAACAGCTCGAAACAGCAGTTCTCGCCGCTCGCCGTGCCGCAGAGAGCGCCTCTCGTGCCGCACTTGATACGCTTGGGATCTTCTCGCGTGACAAGCCTAGCTACCTCGACGATTACCAGGCGGAGCTGCGCAACGGCATGCGGGCAAAGCTGCGCCAGCTCGGCGGCGACCGCGAGCTGCTGGTCGCCGATTGTGCGTACGAGCAGTGGCACCAGCTAATGTTCGCCCGGTTCCTCGCCGAGAACAACCTCTTGCTGCACCCGCAGTTCAAGGCACCGGTGACTCTTGCCGACTGTGACGACCTGGCCGCCGAGCTGGGCGAGCCCGACGGTTGGTCCGTGGCAGCCCGTTTCGCGGCGGAGATCCTGCCCGGCATTTTCCGGCTCGATGACCCTTGCGTCCGCCTCCGTCTCGCGCCTGAGGGACGGTACGCGCTGGAACAGATTCTTGCCAGCCTGCCGTCTGAAGTGTTCATGGCGGATGACGCGTTGGGCTGGGTCTACCAGTACTGGCAGAAGGACAAAAAGGCCGAGATAAACGACTCCGAACGCAAGATCGGCGGGGCAGACATTGGGCCGGTCACCCAATTGTTCACCGAGAACTATATGGTCCGGTTCCTGCTAGAGAACTCCCTCGGCGCGTGGTGGGCCTCCCGACATCCTGACAGCCCACTCGTGAAGGAATTTGAATATCTCCGCTATGACGACGCCGGTAAGCCCGCTGTCAGCCGCATGGACAGCTGGCCTGATCGGGCTGCGGACGTAACCGTCATGGACCCATGCTGCGGATCTGGGCACTTCTTGGTCGAAGCATTTTTGATGCTGTGGCGAATGCGCGCCGAAGAGGAGGGCCTGCGGGATATCGAGGCCCAAGACGCCGTTCTGCGTGACAACGTCTTCGGCCTCGAACTTGATCCTCGCTGTGTGCAAATTGCCATGTTCGCCGTGGCACTCCAGGCATGGAAGAACGGTGGAGGCTGGCGGCAGCTACCCGTCCCGAATATTGCCTGCTCGGGTATATCGGTAAAGGCTCGAGTGGGAGAGTGGAAGAAACTCGCTGGTGGCGACGAGCGGCTGGAGAATGCACTCGGTCGACTCCACCTCTTGTTCCAGCACGCTGAGACGCTTGGCAGTCTCATTGATGTAAGACGCACCGCAGAGATCAGTGACCCAGCAAGCCTTCAGGGATCCCTCGACGACGTCGACTGGAACGATCTTGCGCCGCTACTTAGTCGCGCGGCAGAGGCGGAGCATTCCGATCCGGCTACAGCCGTCCTAGGCCACGATGCTGTAAGCATCGCACGGGCCGCAGAGCTCTTGGCGCGCAAGTACACTCTTGTTGCAACCAACGTACCATTTCTCAGCCGAGCGAAGCAGGTCCCAGTACTTCGGGAGCACCTTGCGAAATGGTATGCCTCCGGAATGGCTGACCTTGCAACCGCCTTCGTTTTGTGTTCCCTTGAAATGGGGAGCAATGCTGCCCTTGTTACCCCCCAGAACTGGCATCAACAGCGCTCATACGAAAATCTCCGCAGATGGGTTCTCCGAAAGCGCGATTATCAATTCGTGGCCCGACTCGGCAACAATTGCTGGCAGAATCGGGTATCAAATCCCCTCTTCAAGTTTCACACCGTTCTCAGCATCGTCGGGCCCCCGAACCCGCCAGAAGATCCGACGATTGTTGCACTCGACATTGGTGACGGACCGGTAGCTGAAAAGCCCCGTGCCTTGAGGGAGGCTTCGCTCATCAAGCTGTCGGTCGATGCACAACTGAGGAACCCGGAGGCACGTCTCGTTCTCCGGAATCACAGCCCAGGAACTCTGCTGGCGGATTTTTGTTCAGCCGCCACTGGCGTACAGACTGGAGATACGTTCCGCTATGTCCGGAAATTCTGGGAGGTGCCCGCGATAGGGCGTTGGATTCTGCTGCAGAGTACGGCCCTAACGTGCCAACTGTATACAGGGCGAGAGCATGTCCTCGATTGGGATTATGGCCGCGGGACATTGTCGCAGGAGCCTGGCGCACGCCTGCAGAATATTTCAGTTTGGGGAAGCACCGGCATCGCCGTCAAACAAATGGGCGACTTGCATGCGACCCTGTACACCGGCGAAGCATTCGACAACAATACTGCCGTCCTGATCCCAAAACAAGAAGCAGACCTTCCTGCGATCTGGGCGTTCGTGTCCTCACCGACCTATCCAAAGCTTGTTCGAGAGATTAACGCGCGGCCGGGTGTAACCACAGCCGATCTCGTGAAAGTTCTTTTCGACGCGGATCGTTGGAAGAAGGTCGCTGAAGAGGCCGGACCGTTGCCGGGGCCGTGGTCCGACGATCCTACCCAGTGGCTGTTCAAGGGACGCCCGGAGGCATCGCCTGCTGTACTGCACGTGGCTTTGGCTAGGCTGATGGGATACCGCTGGCCTGAGCAGCCTAAGGCTGATGACCTCAATGCGCTTGCGGACACGGATGGCATCGTGTGCTTGCCATCAGTCGCGGGCGAGCCTCCAGCAGCGGAACGGGTGCAGGACGTACTCGCCATCGCCTTCGGAGATACGTGGTCGGCGACAAGAGCGAAGCACCTGCTAGAGCAGGCTGGGAGCAAGAAGAATCTGGCGGATTGGCTGAGGGACGAGTTCTTCAAACAACATTGCACGCTTTTCCAGAATCGACCATTTATTTGGCATATCTGGGATGGGTTGCGAGATGGTTTCTCAGCCCTCCTGAATTACCATCGCCTTGACCGTATGCTGCTCGAGAAGCTGACCTATACCTACCTGGGGCAGGACTGGGTCGAGCGTCAGCGCGCAGGGGTGCGAGATGACATTGCCGGGGCTGAGAGTCGGCTGTCGGCAGCGTTGACTCTGCGGGGCAGGCTTGAGGCCATCCTTGAAGGGGAGAAGCCTTTCGATATCTACGTCCGATGGAAGGAGCAGGACGAGCAGCCGATCGGCTGGGAGCCTGATCTGAACGATGGTGTCCGTCTGAATATCCGTCCGTTCATGGAGGCAGGTGTGCTGCGCTCGCAGCCTAACGTCCACTGGAACAAGGACCGGGGAAGGAATCCCGACGGGTCGGAACGCCAGAATGATAAACACCTTTCGCTTGCCGAGAAGCGGGAGGCTCGTAAGCGAGCGGGGAATACATGAGCGAGACCGTCCTCGACCGATTGGTGGCACGTCTTAGGGACGCGCTCAGCTACAACGCCAATGCATTCGTAGAGCCCGTGGCGCTTCTCTGGCCAGACGAATCGGCACAGTGGAAACCGGTTGTCCGTCGTGTCGCGGATCGACTGCCAGTCGTTACTCTGGGTGAGTACAACCCGACCATGCGGCAGGGACCCGCCTACTGGGTCCGCTGCGTCATCGCGGGGACCGTTAACGCAGGTCTGCCAGATGGTTCTCCGATCGTCTACCTGCCTGGGGTGTCTCGCAACGAGTTGCGCGCTGTCGACTCCTGTCCGCCACGGTTGGCGCCCATCGCAGAGCTGCAATACCGCGGCCAGGAGTTCACTCAGCCGAAGAGCAAGCGCGAGTGGTCGGTCCGCGCTTTTCTGACCAATTCAGAGCGAGGGCTCGGCCTTACGATCGCCCACAGTACCGAGACTGGAACCGCTCTCCTCCTCGCCCTCGACAGGCTCCTCGACGAACGGATGGACCGGCTAGACAGGCAGGTCCTCGACGCTGACTTCTTCAACGAGCTCGTCAACCCAGACCCGATTAGCATCCTGCTTGGCTGGCTCGATGACCCTACCGGGTACCGCGGGCGGCTCCACGACGCCCAGTGGGCGGCGTTTGTGCAACAGTGCACCGCTGACTTGGGGTTCCATCCCGAGCGTGATGGCCCGATCACCGCCGCTCGCAAGCTCGGGGAGCGCTTGGGCGGCTGGGCGCAGGTCTGGAAGCGTTTCGCTGACATGCCGGGCCGGTATCCGGGCATAGTAGAGCGGCTTCGCCAGGCCATGCCTATGGAGCTGCCGCTTTACCATAGTGACGCCTGGCCGCAGGACAACGAGGCGGCCGAGGATGAACTGCGCAACCGGCTGCGTGACTTCGAGGCGCTTACCGCCGACGGCGCTCGCAGTGAGGCGGTCCGGCTTGACGCTGAGCATGCGTGGCGCCGCGCCACCGTGTGGGCAGACCTCGGCCTTGCACCACTCGCCTTCGCAGTCGAGCAACTAGCCCTCCTCGCTGAGCGCACCGCTCACGAGGTTGAGGGGGGCGACCTCGGCACCCTCGCGGCCGACTACGCCGGGCGCGGCTGGCAGGCGGACGATGCAGCCTTGCGTGCCCTCGGCGCCGCTCCTAAGAACGCCGACCGAGAAGCCGTTTCTGCCGCGGTGATGGCGATGTATCAACCTTGGCTTGACGCCACGGCCACCTCGTTCCAGACGGCGATTAGCCCGTTGGCCAATGCTGGCACGTATCAGGCAGGTCCACCAGCGTCGTCGATGCCCGGCACCGTCACCATTTTCGTCGACGGCTTGCGGCTCGACGTCGCGCACCGCGTTCTGGACAGGCTGGCAGGCGGGTCACTGGATGTGCAGCTCGCCACTAATCTGGCGGCGCTGCCGACCATCACACAGACCACCAAGCCGACGCTAGTACCGGTGGCAGCCAACCTGCTGGCCGCGGGTCCAGGTTTGCGTCCAACAAACGCGGCGACAGGAGTGCAAGCATCGATCCAGGCATTGCGGGCGCTCATGGCAGATGCTGGTGTGCAAGTCCTTGGCCCCACCGATACTGGCGATCCGTCGGGAGTGGCCTGGGCGGAAGCTGGCGAGCTGGACCACCGTGGCCACGACGTGGGCGTCCGGCTTGTCGACTACCTCGACGACGATGTTGACCGCATCGTCGGTCGAGTCCGTGAGTTGCTCGATACCGGCTGGAGGCGGGTCGAGGTGGTGACCGACCACGGGTGGATCCTGCTGCCTGCTCATATGGAGAAGGTCGAGCTCCCGCCATCCACGACGGAGGTTAAGAAGGGCCGCTGCGCACGGCTAAAGGAAGGCGCGGCTGTTGAGGTGCCCACGGTGCCTTGGTTCTGGGATCAGGATGTTCGTATCGCCCTGGCGCCAGGCGCAACGTGCTTCGAGGCCGGAAAGGAATACGAGCACGGCGGAGTCAGCCCCCAAGAATGTGTTGTCCCCCGGCTGACGGTTGGTGTCGGCATGGCAGAGGGTACGACGGCTGGCCCGGAGATCACGAAGATCACCTGGCTCGGGTTGCTGTGCCGCATCGAGGTCAGCGGTGTCGGCACCGGCGTGCTGGTCGATCTGCGAGCACTTCCCGGTGACGCCAAGACGAGCATCGCTGAGGCAGCAAAGGAAACATCCGGCGCGGGCAAGGTGTCGTTGCTCGTCCCGGACGAGGAGCACCAGGGACAGCAAGCCCACCTGGTCTTCGTCTCTTCCGACGGGCACATCCTCGCCCAGCGCGAAGTAATCGTGGGGAAGAACCGGTGACCCAGCTCGACGAGCTCGACCGGATCGCTGCGGACGTGTTCGAGGGCTACCTCGTCCGCAAGGATCTCGCCCAGCAGTTCCGGGGCCAGTACCCGGTCCCTACCTACGTCGCCGAATTTCTCCTTGGCCGCTACTGCGCCACCACTGACCCTGACGAGATCGCCGAAGGATTGTCCATCGTCGAGCGATCCTTGAAGGAACGAACCGTGCGCGCAGGCGAGGAGGAACTGTTCAAGTCGCGGGCCCGGGAGAAGGGCAAGGTCAAGATCATCGACCTCCTACGAGCACGGCTCGATGCGAAGGCGGACGAGTACAAGGCTGAACTCCCGAGCCTCCAGCTCAATGACATCCACATCTCCGATCAGCTAGTCAACGAGCACGACCGGATGCTTACCGGGGGATTCTATGCCGAGGTCACACTCGAATACATCGCTGCACTAGCGCGGGGCGCCAGGGGGCAACCGTTCCGTATCGAAGCGGTGCGGCCGATTCAGATGTCCACCCACGACGCCTTGGGCACTTTCGTGCAGGGACGTGCTAGTTTCACGCTCGACCGTTGGCGCGACCTACTGCTGCGCAGCGTTGGCTTCGAGCCGGCCCGCTTCACCCGCCGAGAGCAGGACATCCTGATTGCCCGCATGGTTCCCTTCGTTGTGCCGAACTACAACGCGGTCGAGCTCGGTCCCCGCGGCACGGGCAAGTCACACCTGTTCCAGCAGGTATCGCCGTATGCTCACCTCGTCTCAGGCGGTAAGGCAACAGCCGCCAACATGTTCGTCAACAATGCCACCGGCAGGCGAGGGCTCGTGGCGCAGTACGACGTCATCTGCTTCGACGAGGTGTCGGGTGTTTCCTTTGACACCAAAGAGGGCGTGAACATCCTCAAGGGCTATATGGAATCTGGCGAGTTCAGCCGCGGTAAGGAAAGCATCCGCGCCGATGGCGGGATTGTCATGGTTGGCAATTTCGACGTAGATGTGCAGGAAGAGCTGCGTCGCGGCCACCTCTTCGGACCAATGCCAAAGGAAATGCGCGACGACACCGCTTTCCACGACCGCATCCACGCTTACCTGCCTGGCTGGGACGTTCCGAAGCTCAATCCATCGTACTTCACCAGTCACTTCGGGTTCGTGAGCGACTTCCTCGCGGAATGCTGGAACCAGCTCCGGCGAGTCTCGCGGCTCGATGTGGCCCAAGGCCGCCTCCACTGGGGAAATCAGCTCAGCGGCCGGGACCGCAAGGCGGCCAACAACACAGTAAACGGCCTGATGAAGTTGTTGTGGCCGGATCCCGAGATGGAAGTCCCGAACGAGGCATTGGCCTGGGCAGCCGAGCTCGCACTGGAGTTGCGACGTCGTGTCAAGGAGCAGCAGGCGCTCATCGGCGCCGCTGAGTTCGGTGAGGTCGACCTCAGCTACCGAGTCGGCGACAGCGAAAGAGTCGTGTACTGCGAAGAGTCGCTCCGGCAACGCTGGCGTGCCGACAGCGGGCCAGCTGCAGCAGATGCAAGAGCGTCCGGTGACGGTGAGGTGCTGCCAGAGCCTGACCCAGCAGAGGTGCAGTCGTCAGTTGGCGCCAAGGCGGCCGATTATGTCGTCGGTGACGTGATCGACGGGCGGTTTGAGATCCTCGACATCCTAGGCCAGGGCGGCTTCTCGAAGGTTTACCAGGTGCGGGACGAGGTTGAGGGTGAAGACCGGGCCTTCAAGCTCTTCGAGAATGCCGCCGGGTACGAAGCTGTCCGTCGGGAGATCGGGGCGCTCCGTAAGGTCCACCATCCGCACGTCGTCGAGGTGTTCTGGGCCGATAAGACGAGCGCCGGTGACTGGTATCTCATCATGGAGTACATCGACGGTGAATCCCTGAGTAAGTACGCAACCGGTAAACAGCACCTCCGGGACCGAGAAGCCATCGACGTCGCTCTCGACATCCTCGACGCTCTGGTGGCGATCCACCCCGACTTCGCCCGGATCGAGGAGCTGGATCGCAAGAAGCGGGAAGGTGAGTTGTCCCAAGCGGAGTATCAGGAATGGATGGAACTCCGAGATAGGGGTCTAGTTCACCGCGACATCAAGCCCATGAACATCATCCTTACCCGCGGCGGCGCTAAATTGCTCGACTTCAATATCGCCTCACGGGTCGGCGACCCGGTGTACACCCAATCGGGGACGCCACCCTACCAGGCACCTGACGCTGACCTGACTCGTTGGGACGTATCAACGGATCTGTTTGCTGTCGGCGTGATGCTCTACGAACTGCTGTGCAACGGACACCACCCTTATCCGGGGTCGAAACCCATGGTCGGTGAGCAGGTGATCGATCCGCGGACGGTCCGGCCTGATCTTGCGTCCGATCTGGCCGAGTTCCTAGTGAAAGCCTGTGCTTCTGAGCGGGGACAACGCTTCTCTACCGCCTCAGAGATGGAGGGAAGACTTCGCGAGATCCGGTCCTTTTTGTGATAGTAATCGGCGCCACCGTCACCGCCTTGGCCGGTGACCCTAATCCGCCGGACGGCCCTTTGTCCGAGGGGACTATCGCCGGTTAAAGGTCGGCGCTTACCGGATTATGTACGTAGTCGCGGTCGACGTCATCACGATCGAGCGCGTAAACCGCCTTATCCGATTCCGCGTGTACGGTCGACTCTGGTCGAGTTACCTAGTAAGCGCTAGATTAGCGCACAGCGACTCACTCCGCTGTCGTCAACAAGGCGAAGATGTCCTTTGCAGAACATGCGAAGAGTAACCTCGCCGTGTGGCCGATCTTGCCGACTATCTGGAGCTGACGATCGGTCAAGCACGGCAGCAATTCCGGGAGCTGATGCGGCGAGGCCCAGTTTCTTCCGGAAGACAAGTCATATTCTTGCCCGTTGAGACGCTGCTTTGCCTAGCCGCTTCGTTCCAGGTCAACTACCGGCACTACGGTGGCTCCGCCGCACACCTGGCGCGTGAGCCGGTTCCCGCGCTGGCCGGTCTGTTCTCTAGGCAGTTTTCAAGTGTCTTGGCCAAAATGGCCAACCTGGACGGTCCTCGCTCACATGGCGGCAAGTGGGACGTCCTCGCCGGTGCCATACTCCGGGATGACCCGCACATTTCACTCATGTCTACCGGGTCCTGCTGAGTGCGGCCCGCGCCGAAGGCATAGGCAAAGATCGCCTGCCCGATTTCCTCGGCCTTGAACACGGCGGCGAGCTCGCCCTTCTCGGCCAGGACGAACTCCAGACCTCCGCTCTGGAACTGGCCCTTCAAAGAGCAAATCGCCCAGCGCGCCGGCGAAGGCGTCTGGTCGGAAAAGCAGACGGAGCAGATTATCCAGGCCGCGGCCCGGGTCGGGCAGCATGTGTTCGCCCTGAATGTGCTGAGCAACTGCGGCCAGCGATGCGTCTTCTGCGGGTTGAACCCCTCGGCGTTCGGCGCCAAACGCATGCTGGTCGCCGGACATATCAAGCCGTGGAAAGACACCGCACCCAGCGAGCGCCTGGATCCCCGGAACGGCCTGGCCGCCTGCCCAGCCACGACGTCGCCTTCGACACGGGCCTGCTGACCTCGGCCCAGCGCTGCTGATCCACGTTTCCGAAGCCCTGGCCAAAGCCGTCCGCGGAGACCCCCTGACGAGGCAATATTACGGAAGGCCGCCCCTTCTCGAGAGCTTGCTCCTCCCCGAAGACGCACAGTTGCCCGCCCGCAAATACCTCGACTGGCACAAGACCAACGTCTTCATCGCCTGATCAGAGAGCGCCACGTCATCAAACGCACGGTGCGCGGCCACCTTGGTGAACGGGATCGCGTGCCCGGTCAGGAGAGCCACGGTCCGTTCGGAAGAGAGGTGTAGCTGAGCGAGTGCTGCAGGCTCGCATACGGGGCCGCCCGCCGATCAGCGCGGTGCCCGCGTCGGCGGCGTCCAGTCCGAGGATCACCCACATCGTGGTGGACTTGCCTGCGCCGTAGGTCCTCTGGCCTAACTAAGTCGGCTCTCCTTCGTCGATGATTCTCACGATGGTGAACTGGCTGGGATCTGTGCGCCAGGCCCGGAAGTGGACGGTGAGTCCCTCTCTAGGCTCGATGATCGTGATGCCTGGATTGGAAATGTCGCTGTAGGAGTAGAACCGGATCTGATTTTCATCCGTAGCGAATGCCCGGATGGCTTCGGCGATGAGGTTACGGGTCTCGCCTAACGGCTTGTAATGATCGAGCCATTCGGTTAGGACCCTTTCGCCGTTGCGGTCCAGTTGCCGTCTCATTATGGTGCCTTCCGCTATAGGCCGTGCCGGGCGAGCACCTCCTCCACGTCGGCCGCGTCCGCGGGGTCGCCCGGGCTCTGTGGGGCGGCGTCGAGCGCCTTCCCGGTTTCAGGGTCTCTCCGTAGCCGGAAGGTGACAAGGGCGTCCTGGGCCAGGCATGTCAGGTAGCGTGCGTCCCCGGTGCGCTCGTAGCCGACAGCGGCACGCAGCAGGCTGCGTATCACCTCCTCGGCGGCAGCCGACGGCAGCCGGGCAGCCGCCCCCATCAAGGGGCCTAGCTCCTTGTCGTCACGCGCTGGTAGGCCTGCCATCTGGTCGAATGCCCGTTTCGGTGATGCTGTCATCAGAACGGCCCCTTCCCTTAAGTCGAACCTAGATTCGTTCGGGTACGGGAGTCAAGATAAGAATCGTACCAGTTTTCAATAAGCCGAACCGTGGATGTCAAAGTTGACGCTTCCACACAGCGCCGGGTATTGACTGCGGGATCCGCTGGAATGTCACCGCGAGGTAAGAGCAACGACACCATACTGCTGGTCGGTGCTTCCGTACCGCTGACCGTCGGCGGCAGCCTCCGCTTGCCCGTCGGCGGGCCGAACGGCGCAGTACCAGTTTCAGTGCGGCGATCCCAGCCGCTGCGGCATGCCGAGTGAGTAACAGTCGGCCTTACCCCTGATCACCGGCTCCAGCCCAGCTTGTTGCACGGGTGTCTTCGCGGCTACCGCAACCAGCCCTTCCACGAAGAACTCCGGAGAGGGGACGCTGCCGACTTCCTTCACACCCTCGTCCCAGCTGACGGGAACGCATTAGAACTGACGATTTTCACCTAGTGCTTTTGTCTGTTCCGTCGGCGTGCTGCAGCCGGTTCCGGGAGTCCTGCTCGGCGAGCACCTCAGTCAGCCGCTGCTGGAGCAGCGCGCGTACCTGCGCGTGCTCCGGAAGCGTCTTGAGCGAGTGTTCTAACTCGCGCCGGTAATTCTTCAGCTCATAGGTCGTCAACGCAGGCATGGGATGCGGCGGCTGCTGAATAGCCATCTCAAAGCGTCCTAACGGAATCGGCCAGCAGGATCTCGCCACCAACCTGCCAGCCCTGGACTACCGTTAGGAAGTACGCCGCGACGCACTGTACGCAAGTGCAGCTCCGGTCGCGGATAGTGGAAATCCGTTCAGGCGGGTGGAGATGCCGTGTCCGAAATGAAGACGACCTCGCTGGCCGCGTTCGCCTCCCAGCTGCGGGCGTGGCGGCAGCAAATGGGCTGGACGCAGGTGGAGGCGGCCGACAAGCTCGGCTACTCGGCCTCGCTGGTCAGCGGCATCGAGACGATGGACAAGACTCCCACCGCCGACTTCGCGGCCCGCTGCGACACGATCTTCGGAACCCCCGGCACCTTCGCCACCATGCGGGACCTGGTCGCGCGTGAGGTCTGGCCGTCGTACTTCGCTCCGGTCATCGAGCTGGAGACCAGTGCCATCCGGATTCACGAGTGGGAGATGCGCGTCGTCCCCGGCTTGCTGCAGACCGAGGAGTACGCGCGTGCGGTCATCAGCGCGGGCAAGCCGCGTGACGGCAGCGCGGCGATCGACCGTGCCGTCAGCGCCCGGCTGGAACGGCAGGCGATCCTGTCTCGCGAGAACCCGCCCATGCTGTGGCACGTCCTGCACGAGGGCGTGCTGCGGCACGTAGTCGGCAGCCCCGCGATCATGCGGGCCCAGCTCGACAAGCTGGCGGAGCTGGCGCACGAGCCGGGCATGGTGATCCAGGTCCTCCCGTACACGGCTAGCGACCATCCGGGCACGGACGGCCCGATCCTGGTCTATGACTTCGACGGCGCGCCGCCGGTGGCGTATACCGAGTGCAACGGCGGGGGCCGGATCATAGAGTCTCCTGATGAGGTCGGAGATCTGATGATGATCGTTAACATGATCAGGGCGGCGGCGTTGCCGCGCAGGGAGTCCGCCAGCACGATACTGAAGATCAGGGGTGAGATGGCTGATGTCTGAACAAGCCTGGGTCAAGTCCAGTTACTCGGGATCACAAGCCAACTGTGTCGAGGTTGCCGTCCGTGACCGCGTGCTC
>OBLT010000905.1_pt1 | contig 19275 bp, 14 predicted proteins | sample 1518721 | NCBI WGS metagenome assembly OBLT01 (sample SAMEA3539307, study PRJEB22396) | soil metagenome | biome: tundra; feature: field; material: soil | place: USA | collected 2010-05 | depth 0.15 m | reverse complement strand
GCTCCACGAATACCGCCATGCGGCATGAGCTGCACGGATGAGGTTTTCGGCAAGGACAATGTCAGCAACGCGATAGCCACCGACGAGGTCACGTCCGCCGGGTACGATGACGCCATTTTCCTCAATCAGGCAGGGAACGTGGCTGAGGCGAGCACCGCGAACATATTCCTGGTCCGGGACGGCGGCGTCTGCACGCCCGGGCTCGACTCGGACATTCTCGACGGCATCACCAGGAAGTCCGTGATGGCGTTGCTCGAACGAGACCTGGGCCTCACCGTCGTGGAGCGGACGGTTCCGCGATACGAGCTGTACACCGCAGACGAGGTCTTCTTGACCGGCACTGGATGCGAGATCGCCCCCGTTATCGAGATCGACGGACGGCCGGTTGGCGCCGGCATCGGCGGTCCGGTGACCAAGTCCGTCGCCCAGGCATACGACCGAACCGTGCGGGGAGCGGACAGTCGCCATTATGACTGGCTGACCAGCATTGTGGTCTAGCCATGCGGCGGTGCCGGCCATCTCACCGGTACGGCAGCCGCGATTCCGCACAACGGCTCCGGGTGAAGATGCCGGCAGGCAATCCTTCCCGGTGGACAGCCATGCATGAATCCGCCCGCGGGCAGTTTATCCGGCACGTCGTTATGTTCAAATTCCGCACCGGGGTGACTTGGTCGGATCCGAGGGCGGTAGCAGCTGAGCGGGCGACGGCCGGCCACCCGCAACATATCGGGGAAATTCTTGGCTGGGAGTTTGGCCGGAACTTGTCCAGCAGGCCGGTCGCCTATGATTTCGTGCTCATCGGCACATTCGCTGATCACGCCGCGGTCGACCGTTACCTCACCCATCCAGACCACCTGCGAGGCGTCCGGCTCTGGGAAGCGATAGCGACCTGGGCCATAGCCGATTTTGCTAGTGCCACTCCCCTCCACGGGCACTTCTGAGCGCGTCCCGGTCGCTCCCCGGGTAGCAGCCGCAGTAAGCCGGACACGCCCGTCACACCCAGACAGACCAGCCGACACCCACATTTCGGCCTACCGCTGCACGGGGGGCGCCGTTTCGTCGGCGGAGCGCCGATGACGTGGGCCTGAACCTTGACGGCAGGGCTGGGTCTGCCCCTCGGCCCGATGGGAAGGCGCAGGTGCTGCCCGGCCACGCGTCCGGCGGTGACCAGCACGCACGGGCAGGCCGACTAGCGCGTAGCCGCCGGCCAGCATGACGAGTATGCCAGCTACCGTGAAGATGGTGTCGATCGGGCCGAAATGCAGCCCAGCCAGCGAGAATGCCATGTTGCGCAGCACAGAACTGACCAGCCACCCGGCAACTACAACCGACATCATCGACGCCAGCTGACATGCGGGGTTGAAAACCGCGATAACGCGCCCGCGGAATTCCTGCGGCGTCACGGCCAGCGTGAGCGGCGCCAGCGCAGTAATCAGGGCCGTAAGAGGAACGGCCACGCAGAAGAGCAGGAGCAGTCCCGCCAGGAATACCGTCTGACGCGAGTAGGCGACCAGCAGCAGGCCGGCCAGAAAAAGCCCGGCAACGGTCGTCGTGCGGGCGCCGAACCGGCGCACAACGGGTCCCGCTATCAGCGCGCCGACGATCCCGCCGATACCCAGCGCGGTGCCGAGGTATCCGTAAAGGTGCGCCGTGGCATGCAGGTTCCTGGTCACAAAGAAAATGTCCAGCGCGCTCAGCGTTCCGGTCCCGCACTCGGCGATCACCACAATCAACAGGATCGCGACTAGAAACTGGTTCCCGCGAAAGACGTTGAGCCCGGCGGCGAACTCCTGGCGCAACTTAGGGCGCGGCCCGCCGGAACGGACCGGCGCGTGACCGGCACCCGGCCGCACGGAGCGGATCGCGAACCACGACACCCCGTACGAGGCGGCGTTGGCCATCAGCGCCCATGGCAGCCCCACAGAGAACAGCAGCGAGGCGGCCAGCGGCGGGCCGAGGATTGCCGCAAGCGAGCTTGCGACCTGGCCGAGCCCCGCTGCCCGGGCCCGATCGGTCTCGCCCTCGACAATCTCCCCGAGGAGAGCGATGCGCGCCGGCTGGAAGAACTGCCCGGCCGCATTGAGTAAGAACACGATCGCATAGACAGCCGCGAGCCACGCCCACGCGGGTAGCTTGCCGGCAGGCAGGAACGACAGCGCCGTCAGCGCGGCCACCAGTATTCCGCGAAACACCTCAGTAGCCAGCATGGTGACGCGCCGGTCCCAGCGGTCGACGAAGACCCCTGCCAGCGGGCCGGCCCCCACCACCGCCATGCTGGCCGCCAGCAGAACTCCGCTCACGGCTGCCGGCGCCCACGGCTTGCCGCGGGCCAGGTCGGCGGCGACCCACAGCACGAGGGTGGTGTTAAAGATACAGTCGCCGAATGTCGAGATGATCTGGCCATACCACAAGCGCGCGTAGTCGCGGTTAACCAGAACTGACCTCAGCGGTCTCATAAACCAGCTGCCCCCAGCGGATTATTTACCGTTCTTAGAGAAAACAGGTTTCCCTAAGCCTAGTGATGCTGCGTCCGTTGCGAAAGAGCGTTCTTCGGTCTCAGCCGCGATGGCGACCACCCAGCCGCGTTCAGTGACTGAGTGCTCGCAGCCCGATATTTTTGTCTCATACCACCAGTTCAGGAAAGGGACCGCTCTGCCACCACTTCGTTTTGGAGGTACGCACCCGTGGGCTGGAAGTCCAAGCGCCGGTAGAAGCCATCCGGGCCGTGCTGGCCAGGAAGGTAGGACACCGTCAGCCGGTGATTTCCTCGGAGCCTGGCCTCCTGGCACACGGCTTCGACCGCGAATCGCCCGGCCCCTCTGCCCTGATGCTCAGCGTCCACATTCAGCCGCAATAGGAAACTGTGGTACAGCGGGTTCTCCTGATGGGGGGCGAACGCGGCCAGGACGAAGCCAGCCAGCCGATCGCCAACATAGACCAGGCGGGGCCATGCAATGTCAGGCATCGTGTAGGCCAGGGCCAGGGACCAGGCGACCGGGGCAACAAGATCTTCCTGATCGGGCCGCACTTTGAGTCGGCAAGCGGCGACTACGTTCTGCTTAGTCACCGGCTCCAGACGCAGCTCTAATGGCATACACCAACCTTAACGCCAAAGCGACCAGCTCGGGCTTCCCTCTGGGACCGGCCACGTTCCCGATCCATCGTTAGTCCGGCGCGTGCACGGACTGCTCATGCAGACCGCGCACGAGCTCGATGAACTGGCGCCCGCTGGAGTTGCGGTAGAACTGGAGGGCTGATACGCGTGGCAGGCCAGCTTTCCGCAGGTCCGCCAGAACCCTTGTGACCTGCAGTGAATTGCCGCCCAGCTCAAAGAAGTTGTCGTCGGGACCGACCTCGGTGCCAAGGTGGGAGCGCCAAACGCCGAGAACTTTGTCCGCGAGAATGTCGCTAGCCGCTTCGGTGCATGGCGGCTGGGCATTCTCCTCGCCAGCTCTCACAGGCCGGGGAAGACACTCCACGTCGAGCTTCCCGTTCACAGTGAGCGGAAGGTACTCAACCGCAGTGAGGGTGGCGGGCGACATATACTCCGGCAGCAGACGGCGTGTGCCGGCAAGGATGTCCTCCGCGCGTCCACCGGGATCGAGCACGGCGTAGGCATGGATACGGACGGTCGCTGGATCACCCGGAACCTCTTGACGCACGATGACCGCCGCAGTCGAGACACCCGGCTGTTTGAGCAAGATGCTGCGGATCTCGCCGAGCTCGACTCGATGGCCGCGGATCTTCACCTGATCGTCTATACGGCCAAGGTGGTCCAGGGTGCCGTCGGTCCGCACCCGTCCCAGGTCGCCGCTGCGGTAGCTGCGTTCTCCCGTAACCGGATCGACGACGAAGCGCTGCCCGGTCAGTTCTGGCCGCCCAAGGTAACCGGAGGCAACCCCGGCCCCGCTTACCCAGATCTCCCCAGGGGCTCCCGGGGGGAGTACACGCCCTTCCGCGTCCCGGACTGAGACTGACCATCCAGGCAGCGCGGTCCCCACGCTGCGGGAGCCAGCTACGGCTGCCTCGGGGGTGACGGTTTGTTTCGTGACGTGGACCGTTGTCTCGGTAATGCCGAACATGTTGACCATGCGGCAAGCGCTGGGTGAATGGCGGCGGAACCACGGCAGCAGCATGCGAGTGTCCAGCGGCTCCCCGCCAAAGATGACAAGTCGCACAGCAAGGCACGCGTCGGCATCCATGTCGACGAGGGCAAGCTGGGAGAAGGCGGATGGGGTCTGGCTCAGCACAGTGACGTGTTCGTGAATGAGCAGCTCGTAAAACTCCTCAGCCGCGCGTGTCGCCCAGTGCGGAGTCACGGCCAGCCGGCCACCGGTGAGCAAGCACCCCCACACCTCCCAGACGGAGAAGTCGAATGCGGCGGAGTGGAACATGGTCCAGGTGTCGTCGGCGCCCAAGGCGAAGTCTTCTTCGGTGGCGCCGACGAGCCGTAGCACGTTGCGGTGCGGAACCATTACGCCCTTGGGGGTTCCCGTCGAGCCGGATGTGTAGATCACGTAGGCCGTTCGCTCATCGTCCGTGACGACCTCCGGCAGGGCCTCCATCGTCCGGCTGTCAGCGGTCCGGCCGAGATGCTCCAGCTCGGTGGTGCCAACGACGCGCACTCCCTCGGCTTGCGGGAAGTGTTCGGTGACGACGATGCGGGCGCCGGAATCGGCGGCGGTGAACCGCAACCGGTTCTCCGGATGGCGTGTGTCCATAGGGACGTAGGCACAGCCCGCTTTGAGTACCGCGAGCAGGACGACTATCAGGGTGGCGTCGCGTTCAGCGCAGACTCCTACGAGGTCGCCCACCGCCGCGCCCAGAGCCTGCAGCCCACGTGCGAGGCGTTCGGAACGTTCATCCAGTTCGCGGTATGTGAGGCTGGATTGCCCGTCAGTTACCGCCACGGCTTGTGGCTGCCGCGCCGCAACATCCCGAAAGCATTCGTCGATGGTCCGGCCGGCAGCCCTGGGCGTGCGGCCGGCCCGGCCCAGGCCGCCAAGACGGAGAACCTGCCAGGTCTCCTCTTCCGACAGGACGGGGATATCGGACACGCGGTCAGCAGGCTGGGAAGCAGCTAGCCGCGCCGCCGTATCTACCACCTGACGTGTGAACAGGCGGGCGACCCCCTCAGCTACCGCACCTTCGTTCCACCAGCAGGTGACGACGGTCCGCCCGTCCAGCTGACGCTCACCGCAGAGTGTGATCGGCGATACGGGGACCAGGCAGGGACGGTAGGAGCAGCCGGGGAACGCCTCCTCCCACCAGACGCTGACCGGCTGCGATGTCACCAACTGACTGGGTGCACACGCTTGCGAACGGAGGAACTCCGCCACGGTGTGGCCTTCATCGACGGCCAGCCCCGCGGCTATTACTTCCTCACGGCTGTAGCGCGACCAGACCAGCGTGGCGGCTGCTGCCAGCAGGATGCGGCCGTCCTGCTGGCAGGACAGGGTGAGCTCGTGCTCGACCTGCCCGCAAGTACCCCAGCGCGCCGGGTCGCCGAGCCCCCACTGCCCAGGGGGTTCCTTGGGGTGGTCTGGGAGCTCTTGCTGCCGTTGTGCTGGCTGGGGCAGTTCCTCGTGCTGCGCTTCCTTGAGGTCCAGGTACTGCCCCTCAAGCAGAAGCGCCCGCAGCCCAGCAAGCGCCTTCGGGGGAACGCAGCTGCGATCCGCGACCAGGACCAGGTCTGCGGCGCTGTCCGCGTATGTCACCAGGACTATCCGCAGCCGGCGCGAGGCGTCAACCGGGCGCACAGCCTCACGCTGCGCGAGGACACCTGCCCGTTCATGGCTGGAGGGCCAGGGCTGGTGTGACTCCCATACCGGGATTCCCGTCAGCCATGACCACCGGCCGGCCGCCAGCGCAAGGTGCTGCCGGACCGCGGTCACGTCCGGCTTTCCTGGTAGGCGTGTCATCAGGCTGTGGCAGGCAGCGGCACGCGTATGTCCTGTACCGGGGTTTGCGGTATGAGAAAGCTCCGTGCGCTCACCCGTGAGAGTGCGTCGACTGGAGTGGCTGCCTGGCATCATCGGGTGGTAAAGCCTCCGTCGACTGTGATGACGCTGCCCGTTACCTGCCGAGAGCCGTCACCGGCCAGCCACAGTGCTGCTGCGGCGACGTCGGGCGGCTCGATGAGCGCGTTCATCGGCTGGGCCTGGACAAAGATCTGCTCGTGCTCGGCTACGTCGACGTTCAGAGACCGCGCGATCTCGGCGAGCATGCGGCCGTCGATTCGCGGATCGTCCCGGACAGATCCAGGGCACAGGGCGTTTACTCTGACCTTGGCGGGCGCGTAGTCGAGAGCAGCCGCCTTGGTGAGCCCGATGAGGCCGTGTTTGGCGGCCACGTATGCAGCGAAATGGCGGTATCCCACGAGTCCGGCCGTCGACGCGATGTTGATGATGCTGCCTGACCGCTGGGCGACCATTGCGGGCGCTACCGCCTTCATCATCCGCCAGGCCCCGGACAGGTCGATGTTGAGCATGAGCATCCACTCTTCCTCCGAGATATCGTGAATGATCTTGCCGGAGGGTGCCGCGATACCTGCGCCGTTGACGAGGACATCCACGCACCCGAATCGGTCGAAAGCCTGGTCTACCGCCCTGGTAACGCTCGCCGGGTCCTGCACGTCCGCCTCAACGGCGAGTACGGCCACGCCGCAGGCCTCGCACAGTGCGGCGGTATGCGCTAGCTGATCCGAGGACGCCAGCGGGTATGGGACAGCGGCCAGGTCATGTCCAATGTCCAGCAGCAAGAGGTCGGCTCCATGCCGGGCGAACTCGGTAGCACAGGCGCGGCCCAAGCCCCTCCCGGCACCGGTGATCATTACCGTCTTTCCCTCGAGCAATGTTCTACAGCCCTCTTCACATGCACGGGCGGCACCGGCTAGTGAGCACGCGCCACGCAGTGCTCGATGGTGGCCAGGACAAGCCGCGGGTCATCGGACAGGTACATGTGCCCCCCGGGCACGTTTTCGGCGAAGAATGGACCAGTTGTAGTCTCCCGCCATTGGGCGGCCTGAGCCGGGGACACGAGGGTATCGTCGATGCCGCGGACAGCGGTCACAGGAATAGACAACAGAGGATCCGCTGCGGGTTTGTAGTCCTCGTGCATTGCGACGTCTGCTCGCAGCAGCGGAATCAAGAGTTCACGCATCTCTGGGTTGTCGAAGACCTCATGGTCGTACCCGGCGAATTCGCGCACACGGGCGAGGAAGGCGTCGTCATCCAATCCGGTGGCCCGCTGAGGCCGTCCGTGCCATGGCCCCGGTGAGCCACTGGCCACGAGGTGCTCGAGCTGATCGAAATCCAGGCGCTCCAGCTCGCGAGCCAATTCAAAGGCCAGGACCGCGCCAAGGCTGTGGCCGAAGAGCACCACGGGTCCGGGGCCAGCCTGGCGCATAAGTTCGGGAGCGAGCGACCGGACGTCGGTGACCTCGGTGAAAGGCTCGTCTGCGAAGCGCTCCTGCCGGCCTGGGAGCTGCAGCGGGACCACCCGCATCTTTTCCCCTGCCAGCTTCTGCCATGGCCGATAGAAGCTCGCACCGCTGCCAGCGAAGGGCAGGCATGCAACCGAGAAACGCACAGTTGTATTCTCCTCTCCCGTTCAGCGCGGGAATCAGCTGGGGTGCCACCTTGCTCGACTGGAAGGGCTCCCGGCCCGAGATGGGGTGAGCGGTATGCCGGACGTGCTGGCTCCGTCCAGGCACGCGGCGACGAGCGACAGCACCAGCCGTGGCGACTTGTCGATGAAGAAATGGCCGCCTGGCAGCAGCGCCATCTGGAACTGCCCGGTCGTCTCGCAGCTCCAGGCGTCGAGACTGTCGCTGGCCACTACCGGGTCTTCGAGCCCGCCGAGGGCGGTCACCGGGCACGACAACGGCGCGGAAGCCTGGTACCGCCAATGCTCGACCACGGCGAAGTCTGCCTGGATCATCGGCAACAGCAGGTCTAGCAGTTCCGCGTTGTCCAGTACCTCCCCGGCAGTCCCGTCCAGTTCCCGCAGCCTCGTCCTGAACTGGTCTGCTGGCAGATGACTGGACGGTTCCGCTCTTCTCGGCACCCGCGGCGGCTGGCATCCCGATACCAGCAGATGTGCGGGCTCGTGGCCGTGCTCGTGCGCCAGTATGCGCGCGGCCTCAAATCCGAGAATCGCGCCCAGGCTGTGACCGAACAGCGCGAACGGTTCTAGGCACAGCGGCAGCAACTGGTCCAGGACATCAGCGATCATGAGTTCGGGTGTACCGGCCGGAGGCTCTGTGAACCGCTGCCCGCGGCCTGCGAGCTCGATGGGGATAACTTCGATGATCTCTGGCAACTGGCTCTGCCATCCGCGGTATATATGCGCCGCGGACCCACCTGCATATGGGAGGCAGAACAGCCGCAGCCTGTTGGTTACCTTGGTCATTCCCGCCTGCATTCCCGGGACAAGCTCCCGTCGGCCAGCGCCCGCATCCCGGGCTCGCAACTCGCTTGCAAGTCGGCCAGTTCCTGCGCGGGGAGGTCTTGAGCGGCACCACGGCGAGTGGCATCGAGTTCCGCCCGCCCCGCCTTGAGCCACTCGGGGAACGGGTCAATGCCCAGAAACTCCGCGAGCCGTGTCAGTTCGGTTTCGGGACGATCGAGGATGTCTTCGAAGGCGAACGAGCTCTGCTGCGACTTGGGAACATCCGCAAGGTAACCAAGTCCTTCGATAATGGTCTCCGACCACATCCGGCCGAACGCAGAAACCGGGACTTCTGCCTGCAGGATGGGCCGCACGTCCACTTCACCGTGCCGGAACGTCTCATCTATCTCCACCGAGAGGTCGTGCCCTGAATGTTCGGCATGCTCTCTCAGGACGCGGAGGACTTGGAACACCGGATGGCGGCTCATGGACAGCGAGGTATCGGGTCCATTTCGATAGAGGTGAGCGAACCGTACGTCAGGAAATAGCTTCCGAATATGCGGCACTAAGTGAAGCGAGAAACCAGAACGTTCCACCGCCACGCGGGTTCCGAATCGGCGTCCCAGACACTCGAAGAGCGCGCGGTAATGATCTGCGATAGGGCTGGCCCGCCGTTTGGAGAGCTCCGATCTCATGTCGCCAAACAGACGCTGGGGATCGTCCGTGAGATGTGGGAGGACCATGACGCTGATGGCCCCAAGGATTGGCATCTCACTGGTTTGCCTGATCTCCTCGCTTACCTTGGGCCAGAAGCCGTGGCGCATCACCGATGTAGCGAAGGGCCGCGGAGTATTGAGGAACTGGATGAAGTCCTCACCAGACATCGTACCCGCTGGAAACGGGAACGGCGTCAGTGAAGCGAATAGTTCACTGAGGCTGAGGACGTGGGGGTGAATTCTTAAGACGTCAGAGAGGGCGGTAGAGCCGCATCGGCCAGTTCCGACAACGACGGCCAGGCGCTGCCCTGAAGTGTTTTCTTCTGCTGCTCCGAAGCGGGTCATCCTGTCACCGACGGGAAAAATTCTGTGATCAACCGCGCCTCGCCCATCTTGTGCGCCTGAGCATAAACCCATTGGCCAATGGCAAGATCCAGTACGCCAAGCCCGAAAGGCGAATATACGGTGAGCTTTGCGGGGTCACGCTGGAGCCTGCCGGTAAGTAGGTCAGCGACTGTGCCGTGGACAAAATCGCGGTGGCCGACTTCCTGTTCGGTCAGATGCAGGGAGGTATTTTCTCTCATCACATGGTCGATGTCATCGGTGATGTTCTGCGCGGACAGGATCACCGCAGGTGCGAGATCACGAAGCGACAGGTGAAGCACAACTGGATGACCGGCCAGCAGCGATGGATCCTGCAGGTAAGGAGATGCGGCAACGGTCGCGGTCACCACGAGGTCGCAGTTGCTGAAGACCTCGGCGGCATCGGTCACCACCTGGACAGCCGTTGCGCCCTGGTGGGCGAGGCGGGTCGCGAACCGGTTGGCTGTGTCCCTGTCGAGGTCGAAGAGCCGGTAGCCGCCCATGCGCCACCCGAGGTCATGGAAGAAGTCGGCGACATGGCCGGCGATCAGGCCAGTGCCCACGAACCCTACCTGTCGTGCAACCCGCTCTCCCATGAGGAGTTCCGCGCCCAGCACCGCCGACGCGGCGGTCCTGGTTGCCGAGATCACCGACGCCTCTAGGCAGGCGAAGGGGAAACCCGTCGCAGGATCGTTCAGCGCCAGCAAGGCCGAGGCGCGGGGAAGACCCTGGGCCGTGTTCTCGGGCCAGCTGGCTATCCACTTGATGCCGGCGACGTCGAACTCGCCGCCGAGGTAGGCGGGCAGGGCGATGATCCGGTCACGCTCGCGATGGGGGATCCGGAGGAAGCTGCTGTGCGGGAGGGCCGAGTCGCCGGCATCGTGGGCGAGATAGGCACGGCGGACGAGGTCCAAGCACGCTGGGCGTTGCGCCGCGATGTGCCGGAGCGCCTCAGGGCCGGTGATTACCGTGAGCCCGGCTGGTGCTGATGATAGGGCCATGCTGTCTCGTTCCCAATCTTTCAGTTTGCCTAACGGGACCGGCGATGCTCTTCCAGCCACCCTGGTCTATAGACGGTGTCGGCATATGCGACACCGCGGTCGGCGCACAGGAACAGCACGGAGGGCCGCGGGCCCCGGTAGGAGGCGAAGTACTTCTCGATCGCCGCGTACACGCTTCCGGTGGAGCCTCCCGCGAAAAGCCCGAAGCGCCGTACGAGCTGATGGCAGGCCCGGACGGTCTCCATTTCCTCGACGATGACGAGGTCATCCAGCAGGGCGCCCTGGACGAGCGGGGGCTGGATACTCGAGCCGATGCCTGGGATGAACCGGGGAGCGGCCGGCTGCCCGAAGATGACCGACCCGACGCTGTCCACAGCGACGATCTTGGTCCGCGGCATGACCCGCTTGACCCGCCGGGAAATGCCGGCGATGGTGGCCGCCGTCCCGACGCCGATGAAGATGTAGTCGAGCCGATCGAACATGCGGCATATCTCCGCGCCGGTCAGCAGGTCATGCGCGTCCGCAGCATCCGGGTTCGAGTACTGGTTCGGGCAGTAGGCGTTGGGGATGCTGGCCGTGAGCTGGCCGACCCTCGCCAGCCGAGTACACAGGAATCCTCCGGCCAGATCGGGATCGGTGACCTTTTCCACGCGCTCACAAGTAGCCCGTAGTAATTGCTCAGTGGCTGTGTTGACATTAGGGTCAATGACTGGCACAAATGGCACGCGTAGCTGCCTGCACAGGCACGCTAGAGATATCGCCATGTTTCCCGATGACGATTCGACAACCGTAGTTTCCTGGGTAAGTTCACCGCGTTGCACCGCCCGCTGCAGCATCACATAGGCGGACCGGTCCTTAAGGCTGCCGTTCGCGTTGCTGTACTCCAGCTTGGCGAAAAGGTCGAGCCGGTCGTGGCAGAGCGGGACGACTGGCGTGTTGACGTACGCGGCGCCGACTCGGTCCAGTTGGTCAGCTAGCGCGGACTCGCCCATAGCCGACACAACCTCAGTCAATGAGTTCGGCTTCGGTCACGCTCGTCAGGTGACCGGCTCCGTCAAGCGTGGATGTGTCAATGTCGGCGATGCACCGGACTGGATCGTCGTTGAGGATCAGAGTGCCTTCCAGGTGCACCGATCCGCCAGCCTCGTCGAAGGCCGCTGCGTCAATGGAGCATGCCGCCCGGTCCAGCCGGACGCCGAGATCGGTGCCGCCTCTGGTGCCGGTGAATTTTATGAATGCATAACCGAGTTCTTCCACCCGCCGCCGGAAATCCTCCAGCGATGGCTGCGGCCCCCCAACCGTTACGGGGTGCGTGCCGCTCGTCAGTTTCTGGGTCAGTTCGTCCATCCCTGAGGGCTCCTTGTCCTCTGTTCCGTCGATGGGTGTCATGTTTGATCTGGCTCGGGCTGGTTCGCCGCGGTGGTGGAGAAGTCCAGGTCGCTGGGCACATGGAAGCCAAGCTCCGAGGTGCAGAATTCCTGCCATTCAGATGTGACCTCGCCGAAGATGAGGCCTTCCTCGCGGATCGGATCGGACAGCACGACAAAGTCAAGCCCCAGGTAGGCGATGTCATCGTCAGTCAGTTCCGGCTCGTCGGCAGATGCCCCCGCGGCCCAGCCTGGAAAGCGGCGCAACTCGGCCAGTGAATACGCTTTGCTGTAGCTCTTCATGAGGCATCCCGCTCCATCTGCTGACGCAGGCTCAGCGGCCGCATATCCGTCCACACCTTGTCAATATGGTCTAGGCACTCCTGCTTGGTTCCGGACGTGCCCTCGTCGCGCCAGCCGAGGGCATTCTCGCGGTCCGCGGGCCAGATCGAGTACTGCTCCTCGTGGTTTAGGACCACCTTGTAGATGGTCGTGTCTTCATTTTCGTCATCGCCGGTCATGCTGACTCCCCTTTCTGGGTTTGCTGTGATGGCTGGCTGCGGTTGTAGTTAAAGCAGCCGGGGTTCCCCCGGGCTGCCATTTGCCTCTGCTATCCGGTTGCGGACTTCCCATATGAAAGGGAAGTGCCGGCGGTGAGCATTGTGCTGCAGATAGCGCGTCGACCTTCCGCCGGTGCCACGTTGACCTGGACCGATGATTTGCTCTACGAGGAGCATGTGCGCCTGGCGCCAGATGATCCAGCGGCGGTCGTACTCTATGAGTTCCTCACCGATGAGGAAGAGCTGGCCGTGGCAATTCGGGTCGGCGTAGACGTCGCACCAATCCCTGACGCCTGCGGCCTCGGGTGCACCGCTCGCCGTCTCGGCCAGGCTGGGAGCCGCGGCCATCTTGGCGAGGAGTGGCGGCAGGTGCCCGTCATAGCTGTGACGGAGCTGGTTGAGATAGGCGGGATCCCGGATGCCCCCGAGCAGCTCTAGTGCCCGGAACTGGATGGATTGAAATCCGCTGGCGGAACCAAGGAAACGGCGGAATCCCATGAAGGCTTGTGGATCGAGAGTCGTCAGGGTATCAAGCTGGGCAGTCTGGGCAGTGAGGATCGCATTGACCCGCCGCATCTTTGTGACCGCCTGGGTCCAGCTCTGATCTGCCAGGTACTGCTGAACCCGGTTCAATTCATGGATCATTACCTTGAACCAGAGCTCCATTGCCTGATGAGTCACGATGAAGTGCAGCTCATCGTGGTGCTCCGGAGTGCTCAGCGGACGTTGCAGGTCGAGTAGCCGGCCGATCTGCAGATAGCTGGAGTAGGTGGGCTCGGCAAGAGTTCCGCCCGAGCGCATCGCTTCCTCCTCCGCTGGCCGGGAGTTGGCCTGTCCGAATTTCGTGTCGGCCGGATTATCAGCTCTGGGAATCCTGCGGCAGCCCTGCTCCTGGGTGACAGCACGGCTATTGGTGCTGAGACAGGGATCCAGCAGCTGGCGGTCCACATCGCTCATCGTGACGATCTTCCGTGCGCTGTGGCGTCCGCCAGATAATTCCCCATGTGCTTGGTCAGGGAGGCTAGATGGGGAGGGTCGAGCATAGTCATGTGACCTCCCTCGACATACTGAACCGTGAGGCCGTCGCCCACGAGGCCCCGCCAGCCGAGGCTGGGATCGGTGCCAACGGCCGCCGGGTCGTCCGGGTCGCCGCAGCGCAGCAGCAGTGCCGTGCCGCTATAGGGCCTGCCCCGGTAGGTCAAGGCGGCTCTGGTGTGCGCTCGCACGATGTCCACATAACGGGTCATGGTTCGGAGGTCCATGTGCTCGGTGGCGAAGCCCGCGGCGTCTGCCAGCCGCAGAACGTGGCGGATTCGTTCGTCGGGTGGCAGCGGCCGGAGGTCGTCTTCGGTTACCGGAATGGCTTCGCCGAACTGATAGACGAGGAAGGCCACGTCGTCCATTTCATCGAGTTGCTCGAGTGTGGGGTCGCTGTCGTCGTCTCCAAGCCACGGCACGGCGTCGAGCAGGACGAGCCGGGCGACCTCGTGGCCCTGAGCCGAGAGCTGGCGGGCCATCTCGTAGGCCACCATGCCGCCTAGCGAGAAGCCGCAGAGGTGATACGGCCCTTGGGGCTGCACCCGCGTGATGTCCTGGACGTAAGCGGCAGCCATGTCCTCGACGGAGTCATGGGGCTTTGTGTCCAGATTGATTGAGTGTGCCTGTACGCCGTAGATGGGATGGTCAGTGACGAGAGACCGGGCCATCGCGGTGAAACAGAAGATGGTGCCGTTCTTCGGGTGCACGCAATACAGCGGAGGATGATCACCGGCGACCCGCAGGGGGACGATTGAGGGCGGCAAGTCGTCCTTCGAGGTCTCCGAAAGCCGCTTGGCCATCTCTGCGGGTGTCGGGTTCTGGTAGAGGTCGGCCAGCGGGAGTCCGCCGCCGAACGCCTCCTGAATCCTGGCAGCGAGATTCAGGACGAGGAGGGAGTGGCCGCCCAGAGCGAAAAAGTTGTCGTGGATACCGACCCGTTCTCTGCCGAGAACCTCCTGCCAGATGCGGCAGAGGACGGCCTGAACAGGGGTCTGCGGCGGGATGAAGGCGTCGTCGTCGGCCTGCCCGGGTGTGGGGAGGGCTTTGTGGTTGATCTTGCCGTTGGGGGTGAGGGGGAGGGCGTCGAGGGTGATGAAGGCGGCGGGGGTCATGTAGCGGGGCAGGCGGGTGGTGCAGTGCTGGCGGAGTTCGTCGGCGGTGACGGGCGTGCCGGGGACGAGGTAGGCGATGAGGCGCTGGTCGCCGGGGGTGTCTTCGCGGAGCTGGACGACGGCCTGGCGGATGGCGGGGTGGCTGCGGAGGGTGTGCTCGATCTCGCCGGGCTCGATGCGGAAGCCGCGGAGCTTGATCTGGTGGTCGATGCGGCCGAGGTAGTCCAGGGTGCCGTCGTCGAGCCGGCGGACGCGGTCGCCGGTGCGGTAGAGGCGGGCGCCGGGGGTGGTGGCGTAGGGGTCGGGGAGGAAGTGCTGGGCGGTCAGGGCGGGGCGGTTGTGGTAGCCGCGGCCGACGCCGGTGCCGCCGACGAACAGCTCGCCCGGGGCGCCGAGGGGGACTGGCTGCAGGGTGGGGTCCAGGACGTAGAGGCGGGTGTTGGCGATGGCGTGGCCGATGGGGGTGTGCAGGGCGCCGACGTCACCGGGGGTGTGGATGGGGTGGTGGGTGACGTCGTCGGAGCATTCGGTGGGGCCGTAGGCGTTGAGCTGGGGGTGGGCGGGGTAGTGCTGCAGCCATGCCCGGCAGTACTCGGGCGGGAGCGCTTCCCCGGTCAGGACCAGCCAGCGCAGGTGGGGCAGGCTGGGCTTGCGGGCGCCCAGGCGGGTGAGCTCGTCCAGCATGGCCCGCAGGAGCGAGGGGACGATCTCCAGGACGGTCAGCCGGTCGCGGTGGGCGTGGGCGAGGAGCTGGGCTGGGTCGTGGGCGATGGCGTCGGGGTAGATGTGGACGGTGCCGCCGGTCAGCAACGCGGCGAAGAACTGCCAGACGGAGATGTCGAAGCCGGGGGAGGCGGTCGCGGCGATGGTGTCGTCGCTGGTCAGGCCCAGGTCGCGGATTTTGGCGCAGAGGTGGTTGAGCATGCCGCGGTGCTCGACCATCACTCCCTTGGGGGTTCCGGTGGAGCCGGAGGTGTAGATCAGGTAGGCCAGGTCACCGGGCCGGTGGGCGGCAGCGGGGGCGTGCGTGGGCAGCCGGTCCAGCCAGCCGGTGCGCTGGTCCAGCAAGACGACGGGCAGGCTGGTGGCGGGCAGCGCGCTGGCCAGCCCGCGGGTGGTCACCACGGCCTGCGCCTGGGCATCGCCCAGCATGAACCCCAGCCGTTCAGCGGACAGTCCCGGGTCCAGCGGGACATAGGCCCCGCCGGCCTTGAACACCGCCAGGATCGCCGTGATCAGATCGGCCGACCGGTCCAGGCACAGCGCCACCCGGGTCTGGGGTCCAGCCCCCATGCCGCGCAGGTGGTGCGCCAGCTGGTTCGCCCGCGTCTCCAGCTCCTGGTAGGTCACATCACGGGTGCCGCCCTCGGCTTCTTCCCGCAGCGCCACGGCCAGCGGGGCCCGCGCCGCCTGCTCGCCGAACAACTCCGGCAGCGTCCGCTCCAGCGGGAACGCCACCTCCGCCTGGTTCCACCGGGTCAGGACAAGGCCGCGCTCGGCGGTGGTGAGCAGGGGGAGGGAACCGATGGGCTGGCCGGGGTCGCGGAGGGCGTTTTCTATGAGGGTGTGCAGGTGGGTGAGGAAGCGCTGGATGGTTTGGGGGCTGAAGAGGTCGGTGGCGTACTCGAGGTTGAGGGTGAGTCCGCTGGACTCTTCGTAAGCGGTGAGCGAGAGGTCGAATTTGGCCGTGCTGCCCTGGAGTGAGTCGTGCAGGGCGGTGATGCGCAGGCCGGGCCAGGTGGTGGTGGTGTGCGGGGTGTTCTGCAGGACCAGGAGGGTCTGGACGATCGGGTTGTGGCTGAGGCTCCGCTCGGGTTCGAGGGCTTCGACGAGCTTTTCAAAGGGGAGGTCTTGGTGGGCATAGGCGCGCAGGGTGGTTTCCCGGGTGCGGTGAAGGAGCTCGCGGAAGCTGGGATTGCCGTGGAGATCGGCGCGCAGGGTGAGGGTGTTGGCGAAGAACCCGATGAGGTTTTCCAGCTCTGGGTGGGTTCGGTTCGCGATGGGCGTGCCGACGATGATGTCGTCCTGGCCGCTGTAGCGGTGCAGCAGGACGGCATAGGCGGCCAGGAGGGTCATGAACAGGGTCGTGCCCTCCTGGCGGCTGAGGTGGTGGAGTCCCTCTAGCAGGCCGGCGGGCCAGTGGACGGTGTGGTTGCCGCCGCGGTAGGTCTGGACGGAGGGGCGGGGATAGTCGGTGGGGAGTTCCAGCAGGGTCGGCGCTCCGGTGAGTTCCTGGCGCCAGTGCCCGATCTCGCTGTCGAGGCGCTCGCCGGATAGCAGAGAGCGCTGCCAGAGGGCGAAGTCGGGGTACTGGATGGTCAGCGGGGCCAGCGGGGCGGGACGGTTGCGGAGGCCGGCCTCGTAGAGCTCGCCCAGTTCACGCAGCAGGACATCCAAAGACCAGCCGTCACAGATGATGTGGTGACAGGTCAGCATCAGCACGTGGTCGTGCTCGCCCAGGCGCAGCAGCGTCATCCGCAGCAGCGGGCCGTGGCGGAGGTCGAAGGGCCGGAGGGCTTCTCGCGTGGCCAGGTCGCGTGCTGCGGCCAGGGCCGCGCCGGCCGGCCTGGCGCTCAGGTCCGCCACCGGCAGCGGCAGCCGGAGCTGCGGCGCGATGACCTGGCGGGGCTCGCCCTCGGTGCTGGTGAAAGTGGTCCGCAACGACTCGTGCCGCGCCGCCATGGCTTGCAGGCTCCGGTGCAGGGTGGCCGTGTCCAGCGGCCCGGTGAGCCGGGCCGCCATGGGGACGTTGTAGGCGCTGCTGCCGGGTTCGAGCTGGTTGAGGAACCACAGGCGCTGCTGGGCGAACGACAGCGGCAGGTCCTGGTCGCGGGGGACGGGCAGCAGCGGCGGGGCCTGCTGCCGCGGGGCGTCACCGCCCGCGGCGATGTGGCCGGCCAGGACAGCCAGGGTGGGTGCCTCGAAGACCGTCCGCAGCGGCAGCTCGATCCCGAACAGATCGGGGATCCGGGCGATGACCCGCATGGCCAGCAGGGAGTGGCCGCCCAGATGGAAGAAGTCGTCTTCCCTGCTGATCTCCCCGGCATCGATCTTCAGCACCGCGGCCCACAGCTCTGCCAGCTGCGTCTCGGTCCCGGTCCGCGGCTTCTCCCCGTGCTGGCCCCCGGTGAGCAGGCCGGGCCCGGGTGTGGGGAGGGCTTTGTGGTTGATCTTGCCGTTGGGGGTGAGGGGGAGGGCGTCGAGGGTGATGAAGGCGGCGGGGGTCATGTAGCGGGGCAGGCGGGTGGTGCAGTGCTGGCGGAGTTCGTCGGCGGTGACGGGCGTGCCGGGGACGAGGTAGGCGATGAGGCGCTGGTCGCCGGGGGTGTCTTCGCGGAGCTGGACGACGGCCTGGCGGATGGCGGGGTGGCTGCGGAGGGTGTGCTCGATCTCGCCGGGCTCGATGCGGAAGCCGCGGAGCTTGATCTGGTGGTCGATGCGGCCGAGGTAGTCCAGGGTGCCGTCGTCGAGCCGGCGGACGCGGTCGCCGGTGCGGTAGAGGCGGGCGCCGGGGGTGGTGGCGTAGGGGTCGGGGAGGAAGTGCTGGGCGGTCAGGGCGGGGCGGTTGTGGTAGCCGCGGCCGACGCCGGTGCCGCCGACGAACAGCTCGCCCGGGGCGCCGAGGGGGACTGGCTGCAGGGTGGGGTCCAGGACGTAGAGGCGGGTGTTGGCGATGGCGTGGCCGATGGGGGTGTGCAGGGCGCCGACGTCACCGGGGGTGTGGATGGGGTGGTGGGTGACGTCGTCGGAGCATTCGGTGGGGCCGTAGGCGTTGAGCTGGGGGTGGGCGGGGTAGTGCTGCAGCCATGCCCGGCAGTACTCGGGCGGGAGCGCTTCCCCGGTCAGGACCAGCCAGCGCAGGTGGGGCAGGCTGGGCTTGCGGGCGCCCAGGCGGGTGAGCTCGTCCAGCATGGCCCGCAGGAGCGAGGGGACGATCTCCAGGACGGTCAGCCGGTCGCGGTGGGCGTGGGCGAGGAGCTGGGCTGGGTCGTGGGCGATGGCGTCGGGGTAGATGTGGACGGTGCCGCCGGTCAGCAACGCGGCGAAGAACTGCCAGACGGAGATGTCGAAGCCGGGGGAGGCGGTCGCGGCGATGGTGTCGTCGCTGGTCAGGCCCAGGTCGCGGATTTTGGCGCAGAGGTGGTTGAGCATGCCGCGGTGCTCGACCATCACTCCCTTGGGGGTTCCGGTGGAGCCGGAGGTGTAGATCAGGTAGGCCAGGTCACCGGGCCGGTGGGCGGCAGCGGGGGCGTGCGTGGGCAGCCGGTCCAGCCAGCCGGTGCGCTGGTCCAGCAAGACGACGGGCAGGCTGGTGGCGGGCAGCGCGCTGGCCAGCCCGCGGGTGGTCACCACGGCCTGCGCCTGGGCATCGCCCAGCATGAACCCCAGCCGTTCAGCGGACAGTCCCGGGTCCAGCGGGACATAGGCCCCGCCGGCCTTGAACACCGCCAGGATCGCCGTGATCAGATCGGCCGACCGGTCCAGGCACAGCGCCACCCGGGTCTGGGGTCCAGCCCCCATGCCGCGCAGGTGGTGCGCCAGCTGGTTCGCCCGCGTCTCCAGCTCCTGGTAGGTCACATCACGGGTGCCGCCCTCGGCTTCTTCCCGCAGCGCCACGGCCAGCGGGGCCCGCGCCGCCTGCTCGCCGAACAACTCCGGCAGCGTCCGCTCCAGCGGGAACGCCACCTCCGCCTGGTTCCACCGGGTCAGGACAAGGCCGCGCTCGG
>OBLT010000903.1_pt1 | contig 19310 bp, 17 predicted proteins | sample 1518721 | NCBI WGS metagenome assembly OBLT01 (sample SAMEA3539307, study PRJEB22396) | soil metagenome | biome: tundra; feature: field; material: soil | place: USA | collected 2010-05 | depth 0.15 m | reverse complement strand
ACGACGCCCTGCCCGATCCCGCCAACAGCCGAAACCGCCGCGTGAAGGTCGACATGAGCTTGTTCAACAAGGATAACGTGAAGACCTTCGAAGTAGGTCCGATCGACGCTACACAGCTCGCCTCCATGCGTCCGGAAGCCGTGCCCGTCCAGTTTCAGATCCCGCTGAAGGACATCGCGCGCGGTTCGTACATGTGCCAGATCGACGTGGTCGACGAAGTGGGCCGGAAGTTCGCATTCTCGCGCGCGAAGCTGGTCGTGGAGTAGCTACTGAGGCCCGCACAATACGGTGACAAGACCGCTCCCTGACGGTCGCGGCTCGGTTTGCGGTCGAGTGCTCCATGCGGAGCCGCGACCGTCAGGGAGCGGTTCTTGGGCCGGCGAGAACTCCCGCCGATGCGTTATAGTAGCGCCAGCGATGTTTGCAAGCGTAGATATTGGCGGAACCATCACCTCTTGCGCCGTGGCCAGCGGCGCCGGGCAGATGCTGGCGGAGCGGACCATCCCCACCCTGTCGCACGAAGGTCCGGACGCCGTTCTGAGCCGGATTGCCGCGACGATGAACGAATTGGCGGCCGGCGTGGGTCAGCGGCTGGTGGCCTTCGGCGTGGGCGTACCCGGCCTCGCGGATTTCCACCGCGGCCGCACCCTGTTTCTCCCGAACCTGCCCACCGGGTGGCGTGACTACCCGGTGGCCGACCGGTTATCGGCCGCCGTGGGTTGCCCGGTGTTCCTGCTCAACGACGCCCGGATGGCCGCCCTCGGGGAGCTTTGGTATGGCCAAGGCCGCGGGGTGAAGACCATGGTAGTTTTCACCGTGGGTACCGGGATAGGCGGCGGCGTAGTGATCGACCGGAAGCTGCGGCTTGGCCCGCTGGGCGCGGCCGGCGAAATCGGCCACCAGACTATCCTGCCGGACGGCCCGCTGTGCGGCTGCGGAAACCGGGGCTGCCTGGAGACCCTTGCTGGCGGTCCGGCCCTGATCGGCGCCGGCGTCCGGCTGATGAAGAGCGGTCACGCCCCACGCCTATACGACATGGTGGAGGGGAGCGCCGACCGCGTGACCCCGCGCCTCATGACACAGGCGGCCGCGGCGGGGGATTCGTCCGTTCGCGAGGAGTTGGTGCGCGCCGCGCGCATGCTGGGAATCGGTGTCGCCAACGTCATCACGGTGCTCCACCCGGAGCTCGTCGTCTTAGGTGGCGACGTCGCCGTTGCCGTTGGTCCTCTGCTGATCGATGCCGTGAGACGGGAAGTTCGCGAGCGCGTCCGCCTGTTTCCCGTGGACAAGGTGCGCATCGAGAGTTCGGCGCTCGAGGAGAAAGCCGCCTTGTGGGGCGGTATTGCGCTGGCCATCGCCCGCGTCAAACAGGCGTCCGGCCAACCCGTCGCGGAAGCGATATAGCCACCGTGGGGCGGGCCTTTCGGCCCGCGCGGTATAATTGAACTCATGAGGGGCTGTCCGATTCTTCTGGCGGCGGCGCTGTGCGCTTTTGCAGCCGGTTCCGATAAGAGCGAGACGCTGAACGGCAAGTTGATCTTGAACGCCGGAAAGCCGCCTGCCATTGCAACGGCGGGCAACAAGCTTGTCCAGCTCGACGGCGACGATTCCACGCGCAAGATCCTCGGCGACCAGCGGCTCAATGGGTTCGAGGTTCAGGCCAAAGGGCACTTTACGGCGCCCGGCCGGTTCCTCATCGACCCGATCCACACTACCGCTATGATGGTGCGGCAGGGTGGCAATCTCAAGATGATCACCTACTGGTGCGACGTTTGCAGCATCCGCGCCTACACGCCGGGACCGTGCGTGTGCTGCCAAAAGGAAACCACGCTCGACTTGCGCGACCCCGACGCAAAATGACGCCCTCTTCCAACTACGCCGCCCGCCAGGCCGTGGTGGACGGCGTGGAAATCGTGCGGCTGGCCGACGCCGCAAGCCGCACGGAAGTCTCCATTGCGCCATCAATCGGCAACATGGCTTACGAGATGAACGTTGCCGGCAAGAACGTTCTCTGGTTCCCGTACGCCGGCCCGGCTGCGTTGCGGGAAAATCCCGCGTTGTGCGGCATTCCCTTCCTGGCGCCGTGGGCCAATCGCATCGATGGCGATGCGTACTGGGCCAATGGCAAGCGCTACCTGCTCAATCCGGAGTTGGGCGGACTGCGCCGGGATGCCAACGGGATGCCGATTCACGGCCTGATCGCCTTCTCGCCCGCGTGGACCCTGGAGTCCGCCGGATCCGACGAGCGCTCGGCGTACGCCACCAGCCGCCTGAACTTCTGGAAGTATCCGGAGATGATGGCGCAGTTCCCCTTCGCGCACTCCATCGCGATGACCTACAGGCTGGCGGCGGGCGCGCTTGAGGTGGAAACCACGCTGGAGAACCTTTCCGCCGATCCGATGCCGGTGGCCATTGGCTATCATCCCTACTTCCGGCTTCACGATGCGCCGCGCGACCAGTGGAAGGTCCACCTCGCGGTGCGCAGCCGCGCCGTGCTCGACCGTCTGGTCATCCCCACCGGCGAATTTCAGCCGGCGCACTTCGCCGACCCACATCCTCTGGCGGCAGGGCAGCTCGACGACGTGTTCACGGACCTCGTCCGCGGACCGGACGGCCAGGCGGTCTTCTGGGTGGAAGGCGGACGGGAGCGGATCGAGGTCGCTTACGGGCCGAAATATAGCGTGGCGGTGGTCTACGCGCCCGAGGGCCGCGATTTCATTTGCTTCGAGCCGATGGCGGCCCTCACCAACGCATTCAACCTGGCGCACGCGGGCCTGTACCGGGAATTGCAGAGCATCCCGCCCGGCGCCCGCTGGCAAGAGAGCTTCCGGATTTCCGCGTCGGGCTTCCGGGAGTAGCCCGTGGCGCCCCGCCGGATGACGCCGCGCTTCGGCAGGATGACCTCCTCCTTATAGTTACTCCGTAAGGAGAATCTTAAGGGAAGGTTTTCCACAGCCGTCGCCACCAGCAGCCTGACGGTCGCGGCTCGGAATCGGGGGCGGAGCCGGGCCCAGAGGGCGCCCCGTCAGGGAGCGGTTGATAAGGTTATTTCGTGACGAGCCCTAACGCTGTTAGCCGGATGGCTTGCGGCCGGCCGATGCCGGCTGCGTGCCTGCGTGCCCTGCGTGCCGCCCGGCTTGCGCCATCGTGCGAGGCATACGATACTGGGTTACCGGCACGACTTGTGACACCGCGACTAGTCGCTATCGATGGCCCGCTGAAAGGCTCGACTTTCCTGGTCTCCGGTGAGAGCTTCTCCATCGGGCGCAAACCCGACAATACGCTTGCGCCGGCGGACCCGAGCATCTCTCGCCGCCATTGCGTGGTTTGCCGCGCGGCGGGCGGGCAGTTCCGGCTGGCCGACCTCGACAGCCAGAACGGCACTTTCGTCAACGGTATCCCGGTGAAGGAGCGCGAGCTGCGCCATGGCGACCAGATCGCCGCGGGCGCTTCGGTATTCGTGTTCTTGCTGGAGGACCAGGATAGCCCGTCGACCGATCCCACCCTGGCGCTGCAGACCCCGGGAGAATCGGAACTGCGGCACGGGATCATCGGCGAGAGCGCGGCGATCAAGCAAGTGATCGAGATCGTCGCGCGTGTGGCTCCGCTGGATTCGACGGTCCTGATTACGGGAGAGAGCGGCACGGGGAAGGAACTCGCCGCGCGGGCATTGCACGACAACAGCCCACGAGCGTCGCGCCCGTTCGTGGCCATCAACTGCGCGACGCTCAGCGAAGCCTTTCTCGAGAGCGAACTCTTCGGACACGAGCGCGGCGCCTTCACCGGCGCCATCGCGCAGAAGAAGGGCAAGCTGGAGCTGGCGCACGGCGGGACCCTTTTTCTCGACGAGGTGAGCGAGTTGGCGCTGCCGCTACAGGGGAAGCTCCTTCGCGTTTTGCAAGAGCGCGAATTCGAGCGGCTCGGCGGAACCCAGACCATCAAGGCCGACCTGCGGCTGATCGCGGCGACTAACCGCGATCTGGCGGCCCTGGTGCGCGAGGGCAAGTTCCGGCAGGACCTCTACTATCGGCTGCGGGTTATCTCTATTGAAATGCCTGCGCTGCGGCGCCGGCGCGAGGACATTCCGCTGCTGGCGAACTACTTCCGCGTGCGTCAAGGCGGTAAGATGAAGCGGCGCACGCAAGGCATCTCCGCGGCCGCCAAGGAATGCTTGATGCGCTATGACTGGCCAGGCAACGTTCGGGAACTGCAGAGCGCCATTGAAAGCGCCATGGCGCTTGGGTCCACCGACCTGATTCTGGCGGAAGACCTACCCGAACCGGTGTTGCCCGGCGAAGTCGCGGACGATGCGCTGCCCCGGTTCGATGGGGCGCTGGTGGAAGTCAAGCGGGACCTGATCCGCAAAGCCTACCAGCAGGCGCACGGCGATTATGCAGCCGCGGCGAAGGCGCTTGGGCTCCACCCCAACTCGCTGTTGCGTCTGGTTCGCACGCTCGGCCTGCGTGCGGAAATCCGAAGACCCAACAGCGGCTCCTATTGAGTGTTGTCTCCCAACCAAGAACCGCTCCCTGACGGTCGCGGCTCCGAACGATGCACATGGCTTCACACCGAGCCGCGACCGTCAGGGAGCGGTTCTTGTCGCTGCATTGTGCGAGCCTCATTAACCGTTCGGTTAACGGCATCCGCTCCGCGGTTAGTGGCAGGCGCACCGCGGCGCGGTAAGTATAGGCAATTAAAGGCCTCATCATCTGGAATCCAAACTGCATTAGAGGCGGCGATGATTGCCACCACTCAAGCAGCAACGGCTTCCGCGACGCTCTTCCGCAAGTGCCGCCAGTTCGGCGCCGTCATCGATCGCCTGGAGCGGGACGGTTCTTACCAGCGCCTGTACCGCGTCGAGGTGACCGGCGGCCTCGATCACCGCATCACCGTGTGGAACCCTTTCCGCCGCGCCCAGCAGGAGATGATCTGCTTCGACTCGAACAGTTATCTCGGACTGCACCTGCACCCACGGGTGATCGCCGCCGTGCGGGCGGCGCTCGACCGCGTTGGGTACGGGACTCCGAGCGCGCAGTTGCTATGCGGCTCGAATTCCTATCTCAAAGAACTGGAGGAGACCGTCAGCCAGTATCACGGCCGCGAGGACACCATGGTGTTTCCGAGCGGTTACGCCGCAAACCTCGGCGCGATCACCGCGCTGATAGGGGCGGGCGACCTCATCTTGTGCGACCAGTTCAGCCACGCGAGCATCCACGACGCCGCGCGGACGCGGCATTACGAGGTCTACCCGCACGGCGACCTGGAGCGGTTGGAAGCACTGCTGGCGGAGGCTCCTCCGCGCGGCCGCCTGATCGCCACCGACGGCGTCTTCAGCATGAACGGGCACGTGGCGCAGTTGCCTGGCCTCGTGGCGCTGGCACGGCAGTATGGGGCCGCCCTGCTGGTGGATGAGGCCCACGCGACGGGCGTCCTGGGCCCGCAGGGGCGCGGCAGCGAAGATTTGTTTGGCATGCCCGGGTCGATCGACGTGCTGGTGGGCACCTTCAGCAAAGCGCCGGGGACGGCCGGCGGGTACGTTACGGGCGGCCGGGAATTGATCCGCTATCTGCGCTTCCATGCCAACGCGGGCATGTTCACGGCAGCCCTGCCGGCGGCGCTCTGCGCGGGCATCGCGGAAGCGTTCCACGTGATGGAGCGGGAACCCGAGCACCGCGCCCGGCTCTGGGAAAACGTTCGCTACTTCGCGCCGGAACTGCGCCGCGCCGGATTCCTCACGGAGGAGACGCCGAGCCCCATCGCCACGGTCTTTCTCGGCTCCCTGCCCTTGTTGTGCGGTTTCAGCCGCGACCTCTATGAAGCCGGCATCAAGTGCGGGTCGGTGGCGTTCCCCGCCGTGGCGCGCAATGCGGCCATCCTGCGGCTGGCCATCAACGCCCGCCACACCCGCGAGGAACTCGACCAGACCGTCGAAACGCTGGAGCGTCTGGGAAAGCGCTACGGCATCCTGAACCGCAGCCGGAGGGAGATTCTCGAAATCGGCGAACGCCTGGGCGCCGGAGGACGGTCATGACCGCGGCTCCAGCGCTGGCGCATGCGGGGTTCTGGCGCCTGTATTGGGTGACGCTGCGGCCGTACCTGTTTTTCGTTTCGGGCGCGGCGGGTGCGGTGGGGCTGGCGCTCTCGGACGCGGCCGGCGTGACCTTCGCGGCGGCGTTCGCCGCGTTCTTCTTCTCATACGGCTTCGGCCAGGCCGCGACGGACGTTTTCCAGATCGACACCGACTCCATCTCTTCCCCGTACAGACCGCTCACACAGGGGCTGGTGTCGCGGCGGAAAGTTCTTTTGGCCAGCCTGGCGGGCTTGTGCGCTTGCGGCGCGATCCTCGCGGCTATCCATCCCGCGAATCTCCTCTTCGGCGCGCTGGCAGCCGCCGGGCTAATGACCTACACGCCGTGCAAGCGGCGCTGGTGGGCTGGACCGTGGTGGAACGCATGGATTGTCGCGCTCCTCCCGGTGATGGGGTTGCTCTGCGGTGCGCGCGCGTCCGCCGCGGCGGCGCCGGCCGTTGCGAGCGTCTTCTTCAGTTACGCCGTATTCGTGTTGCTGGGGTATCTCAAAGACGTCACCGCCGACCGCCTCGCCGGCTACGAAACGCTGCCCGTCAAGGCAGGATGCCGGGTCGCGGTGCTGGCGAGCGCGGGGTTTCAACTCGCGGCGGCGGCATCGTCCATAGCGTTGTTTCGCGCGCTGCCGGCGCCGCACGCAGCAGGCGCTGCCGTCGCCGGATGCGGGATCGCGGCCGGCTGCGCCGCCCACTGGCTGGCGTGGACAGGCGGCGGCGAGCGAGAGGCGCACCGGGCGATTGCATGGTCGGTGCGCGGCTTCCTCCTGCTGCACCTGGGCGAGTGCTTAGCGGCGCGTCCGGAGTTGTGGGCCGCCGCGGCGCTTTTCTATGCGGCGTTCGAGCTGGTACTCGCGCGAAGACCCGAGAGGACGCAAATATGACGCTCGTGATTCTGAACCCGAACGCTCACGGCGGAAGGGCCGTCGAGCTATGGAATCGCGTGGTCCGTTATGTTCCGGGCGCGGTGATGGCGGACGGCGCACCGGCTGCCATCGCGCACGCCATCGCGCTCGGCGAGCGGACCTTCATTGCCGCCGGCGGCGATGGTACGGTGAACGCGCTGCTGAATGCCATGGTCGAAGCCAAAGGCGCCCTGCCACTGGACGCATTTACCCTCGGCGCAGTCGGGCTTGGATCGAGCAACGACTTTCATAAGCCCTTTGCGCGCGTCGAGAACGGCATCCCGCTGAAGGTGGATGACGCCCGGACCACGCCGCGGGACGTGGGCCTCATTCGCTCGGAGAACGGCGCGCGCTATTTCCTGATCGGCGCCAGCTTCGGCGCCGCCGCCGCGGGCAACGCGCTGTTCAACGCGGGTACGGGATTGACTGGCTGGCTGAAGCCGCGCTGGACCGGCGGCGCCATCGCGTGCGCCGCGTTACGGGCCATCGCCGGGCACAGGAATATGCATCCGGCGGGTCTGCCGGCTTTCGCCAGTCTCAGCGTGATGAAGAGCCAATACTTGAGCGCGTCGTTCCACTTTGACGCGCCGGTCGCGGCCGGCGATGGTCTTTTCGCGGTGAACCTTTGCGGCGCGACAGGGCGCCTGGGCCTCGTTCGCGTGCTCTACAATCTGCGGCGCGGGCGGTTCAGCGGGACCGCGGGCTGCACCTCGTGGCGCGCGCCGGCGGTGAGCTTCGAGAGCGCGTTTCCCATCGCCGCGGAGGTGGATGGCGAAATCATGGAAGGCCGCTGCTTCGAGCTTTCCATTCTGCCGGAGAGGATTCGGGTATGCGGCTGAACGAGATCGGGGAGAACGCGCTGCTGGGGCGCTGGTGGGACGTGCTCCGGCGCAATCCCGCACAGCGGAATGGAGTGCAGGAGGCCGACGCCGAACTCATCCCGCTGGGCGGCACGACCTTGGCGATGACCATCGATACCGTGGCCGAGGAGTGCGCGCTGGGCCTTTACTCCGACGTGGAGACCGCCGGGTGGGTGGCGGCCACGGCCAGCCTCTCGGACCTGGCGGCCGTGGGCGCCGAACCAATCGGGGTGCTCGTTTCGGTGACGCTGGCCGACAACTCGATGCAAGCGGGAATCGCGCGCGGTCTTAACGCGGCGTGCCGCGCCGCCGGCACTTACGTATTGGGCGGGGATACGAATTTCGGGGACCGCCTCGCCATCACCACGGCCGCGATCGGGACGGCCGCAAAACCCCTGATGCGGACAGGCTGCCGGCCGGGCGAACTGGTCTTCGTCACGGGCCGCATGGGCGCCGGAGCCTGTTGCGCCGCGCGTGCGTTGTTCGGCGCCTCGGACTGCGCGCCCTTTCGCCCTCAGGCCAGAATTCCGGAAGGCCGGGCGCTGGCAGGGGTGGCGAGCGCGTGTATCGATACGAGCGACGGCCTGGTGGCCGCATTGGATCAACTCGCGCGCTTAAACGGCGTTGGATTCGAGATCACCGCCGCCGCCGGCGATTTCATCGATCCATCGGCGGCGGCCGTGTGCCGGCGGCTGGGCGTGCCTGAACTGCTGGCGCTGGCGCAACCGCACGGAGAATTCGAGCTGGTCTTCACCGTGCCCGAGGATCGCGTGCCAGAGATCCGGAGCGGCATCCCGATCGGCAGGACCATCGCGGCGCCGGAGGTGCGCATCGAGGGGCGGGCAATCGATACCGCCGCCATCCGCAACGCGGTTTGGGAAGCGGCGGGAAATCCGGGGCGGTGCCTGGAATCGCTCCGAACCATTCTGACTGGAGGAGTATATGCGTAAACTTCAACTTACTATTCTGCTTGCAGCCGTCGCGCTGCTGGCAGGCTGCATGGGCGCCGTCCGGCAGCAAAAACTCAACGTCGGGCAAATCAAGCACCCCGAAACGGAACAGATCGTCGGTCTCACAACGGTGAAGGGCGAGGACGTGCGCTTCGATCCGCCTGGAGCCGGGTACGCGAACAACACAGTCCGCGGGTGGGTCGCCGGCGCTGCGTACAGCGCGCACATGGAAGATATCGGCCGCCTGTGGGTCATGCGGCGCAGCGTGTCCGCTGGCCGCACCGTGGCCCTGGTGAGCGTGTTGGGCGGAGCGGCAGCCGTAGCGGTCGTGGCTGTCCGAAGCCGTAGCCAATCGGCTCCGCCGCCACCTCCGCCTCTGCCAACGTCGACATACCCCCCGGGCTATTACACTCTCTGCCCGTTTGTGTACTCGTGGGATGGAGCCGAGTACATCTTCGATGCCGAGATCTTCGGCGCATCGCTCACCCGCGGAATGGAAATGGACGATTACTCCGCGCTGGAGCACATCAAGGAGCGGAATGGAGAGTACAGGCTTCGGCTGGCCAACGAGATCGACGAGAGCGAGTCCACCGACGTCCTCGAACTTCGCACGGTCGATCATCCGCAAGGCACGCGGGTCGCGACCGACGAACGGGGAAACCTGTACACGCTGGCCCACCCTACGCCGCCCCTCTCCGCGCGCGACGAGAGCGGCGCCGACCTGCTGCCGTGGCTCGAAGCGACCGACCGGCGCATCTGGGAGCCGCCGCCGGCTGCCGATCCCGAGGGCAGCGTGCGGCACGAGATCGTGATGAGCTTCCCGAAACCGGCCGGCGCCGCCACCGCGAAGCTTGTGTCGAACGTTTCTACCGGAGAGTGGGCCCAACAGATGGTGAAGGCCCTGTTTGAACTCTACGGCAACCAGATAGGTCAGCGGCTCGCATCCCTGGACAGCGATCCGAAACAGGTGAAAGAGCTTCTCGATTGGACCGAGCGCGAAGATGTCTACCGGCTGCGCGTCTGGGTGGAAGAGCCCGGCGGCTGGCATGTGCGCGGGGCGATCCCCTGGAGCGCGCAACGCGTCACCGAGGAGCGCGTGGTCCCGCTCGATATCAGCCGCGCGACCGGAGACACGCTCCGCATCCGCGTAGAGCCGCCCGCGGGCTTCTGGGCGCTGAATTCCTTCGCGGTGGATTACAGCGCGGAGCAGCCGACGGCCGTCACCGGAGTTGCGCTGAAAAGCGCTCGCAAGTTGTCGGGAGAAGATGTTTCGGGCCAGTTGCATGCCGCCGATGCCGCCTATTACACGGCCGAAATCGGTGACCGGGCGGAGGTCGTCTTTGCGGCGCCGCCGGTGCGTCCGGGAATGCTGCGCAGTGTGTTCCTGCACAGCCGCGGTTATTACCGGCCATACGTGAGAACCACGGGGCAGCCTGACACCGAGACTCTGCGGCAGGTCTTCGAAGTGCCCGATGCGTTCGCGCGTCTCGCAGCCAAACGGTGGGCGGCGTTCCATTCGGAACGCGTGAGAACGAACTGATCGGCAACCAATTAGGAGGATGAAATGAACAACGCTCTGTCTTTACACATAGCCGCCGTGCGTCGCCTCGGCGGGACCGCATTCCTGTTATTCGGATGCGCACTGATGTCCGCCGCGGCGGATACAACCAGGGTCACCGTGATGACCCGCAACATGGACGCCGGAACCGACTTCGGATTCGTCTTCGGCGCGGCCACCTTGCCGGCCCTCATGCAGGGCGCGCAGGCCACGTTGGCCGAGATCGATGCCAGCCGGATCCCGGAGCGGGCCGCGGGCATAGCCGCGGAAATCGCCGCTCATCGGCCGGACCTGGTCGCCTTGCAGGAAGTAACGCAGTACTGGACGCGAACGCCGGACGGTGCGCCCGTCCTGAGATACGATCAGCTTCAGGCGCTGCTGGACGCGCTGGCCGCTCGCAACCTGAGCTACTCGCCGGTGGTGGTCAATCCGTTGATGATGGCGGAAGCGCCCCTGACCCCCGACCTCTTGTTCGGAACAATGGATCTGGACGTGATCCTGGTCAGGGCGGGTATCGCCACAGCCCAGCCGCAGGCCCATCGCTTCAGCGACGGCGCGACGTTCACGCTGCCGACGCCGCTTGGTGACGTGCCACTGTGGCAGGGATGGTCCTCGGTCGATATTACGGTCGCCGGTAAGACGTTCCGCTTTGTGAACACGCACCTGCAAAGCGCCTTCAAAGGAGTTCCTCCAACGCTGGCGGCCCAGGTGGCCCAGGCCGGTGAGTTGGTACAGGCGCTGAATGCGACGTATCTTCCGGTGGTGCTCTGCGGCGACTTTAACGCCAATGCCGATCCGGGCGAGGAGCATTACCCGACTACGGATATGGTCCTGGCCGCGGGGTTCACGGATGCGTGGCGCGCCACCAACGCCGACAAGGGCAACACCTGGCCGCTGCACCAGGAGGATCCTTTTCTGCCCATGGCCGGCCCGTACGAGAGAATCGATCTCATTTTCGCACGCGGCCCGATCGTCGTGGGAACCGAGCGGAGCGACGCACCCGCGCGACGCCAGCCCGGTTCGGGCCTCGGCGTCCCGGGCTTGTGGCCGTCGGATCACGCAGGCGTCATCGCGGTTCTGGAGCCCCTGTGAGCGAAGCCGGCGGGACGCCAAACTACCGCAGGCCCGACACGGCGTTGAGCACGGACAGCACGCTCAGGGTCGAATAGGCGCAGGAGCGGCAGTCGCCGCTCACGCGCACCGGGGAGATATCAACCAGTCCCACTGAGTCTGACGGGACTAGGGAACGCCACAGGGTGCGGCGGCCAGTCGCAAGATCGATGCGGTAGATCTCTACCGGCAACGTGCCGGTCTTCCGAACGATCAGCGAGCGGTCGCCGCACCATTGCAGCGGCACGTCTCCGGCTATGGCGCCTGTAACCGGGCGCGGCGCGCCGCCGGCGATCGGAACCGTCGTCACCGCGCCGGCCGAATTCAGCAGCGCCACCTGGGCGCCATCGGGCGACACCACAATGGGAGAACTGCTGCGGTCGAAACGGATATCGCCTTTAGTGATGGACAGAGGCTCCCCACCGTCGATGGACTGCACCCAATAGCGATACTCTCCGCCGGGACGTCTGCCAACGAACACGAACCGGCGGCCGTCGGGCAGCCACTTCGCGGCGACGTGGTGGATCGGATCGCGGGTGAGCGCACGTTCCGTCCCGGCCCCGGTGGGAAGGCGGACCAGTTGCGCCGGGTCGCCGGCAGGATTGGCAATGACCCATTTGCCGTCGGGAGACAGCGACATGGGCAGGCCCGTGCCCAGGTGTCGCGCCGTCGGTGAAACGTCCGTCCGGCGCAGGAAGCTTTCGAAATCGCGTCCCGTACCGGCCCCGCTCTCGGCGAACAGAATGAAGTCGTGCGTCAGATCCTGAACCTGCGATGCGTCGCGGTAGTAGAGATCGACTGGAGCCGCCTGGGCGGTTGAAACGAAAAACATCGAACGCCGCAGAGTGTGGGAGACGATCAATGCCCGGCCGTCGCGCGCGATGTCCTCCAGGGCGCTGTAGCCTTGAAGGTCCTCCAGGCGTCGCGGCGCGCCGCGCAACGTGACGGCGTAGAGCGCCATGCCGCTGCCGGTATCGGCGGCGCTGAACCAGATCTCGTTTCCATCCTTCGCCCATGCCAGGCCTCGAATGGAGTTGTACTTACTCGATAGAGTCCGCTTGCGCCCAGCCTCGTCGACCACCGCCACCGAACCGCCGAGATCGCCCTGCAAAGGGTGGTCGAGAAATGCGACCTGGCCGTCGTGGGGCGAAACCCGGACGTAATCGATCGAGCCCTCCGTATGGCAGAGCTTCTTGCCAACGGGGTACTCGAGAGAATAACCGCCGTTTTCCAGGTGCGCGATGGCGAGCCGGGAGCCATCCGGAGACCAATCGGCCGAGCCGACGTTCTCCACGACTCTCTGCGGCTCGCCGCCGGCGACCGACACTCGCGCCAGCGTGCCGTGCAAGGTATAAAGATCGATTCCGCCAGTCGGCAGCAGAAGAGCCATCTCCCCGGTTTTCGATACCGCCATCACCAAAGGGTTGGAAGCGTCCGCGATGTTCACCACCGAGGATTCGTTGTTATCCATGCGGGTGGAGTAAAGCTGGAACGGCTTGGCGTCCCAGGCGGCGGAGTAAAAAATGGTCTGCCCGTCGCTGGTGAACCGCGCGAACGACACAGTACCTTGCTTGAATGTGAGCGGCCTGTAAACGGACGATGCCGCGGGCCGCAGCAACTGCCAGACGAAGACGCCGGCCGCGATGCAGCCGATTGCCGCCGCGCCGACGGTCAGCGCGCGCCCCACGCGCCTTCCGAGGCGATACCGATGCGGCGCCGCCGCGGAAGCGAGCGCCAGCGTGAGATCGTGCGCGGATTGGAACCGGTCGGCCGGGCGCTTTTCCAGACAGCAGCAGACCAGACGGGCGAGCGGCGGCGGCACATTGGCCGGCAACGGCGGAGGATCCTGTTGCACGACCGCGTTCATGGTGTCGTACCAGGCGCCCTCGTGGAATGCGCGTTTTCCCGAGAGCATTTCGTACAGAACGGCGCCGAAGCTGAAAATATCGGAGCGCCGGTCGGCTTCCTGCCCGCGCACCTGTTCCGGAGCCATGTAGCCGGCGCTGCCCAGCACGGCTCCCGCCGCGGTCCGGGGGCCGGCGGTAGAGGCGTCCCCGAGTTCTGCCGCCTCGGCCGCGGCGCCGGAAATCTTGGCCAGTCCGAAATCGAGAATCTTGACAACGCCCGCGTCGGTGATGAATAAGTTAGATGGCTTGAAATCCCTGTGGACGATCCCCTTGGCGTGCGCCGCGGCCAGGCCCTTCGCAATCTGGGTGGCATAATCGAGGGCGCGATCGGGAGGAATCGCGGACCGCGCCAGGCGTTCGGCGAGGCTTTCGCCTTCGAGCAGTTCCGTCACCAGATAAGGGCGCCCCTCATGCGCTCCAAAATCGTGCACTACCAGGATGTTTGGATGGTTCAGCGCGCTGGCCGCCTGCGCTTCTTGTTCGAAGCGGCGCAGGCGGTCCGCGTCGAGGCAGAAGCGCTCCGGAAGGACCTTGACGGCGACCTCGCGGCCCAGCCGCCGGTCCCGCGCGCGGTACACTTCGCCCATGGAGCCGGACCCCAGCGGGCCCACTATCTCGTAAGGTCCCACGGCATATCCGGGCGCAAACGGCATACGAAGCTCGATTACAGCATAATTATATGGAGATTGAAATGGTTGTCAGGAGCCTGATTATCCTGTTTCTCCCGGCGGCTATGGTAGCCGCGCAGAACATTGCACCGCCGCGGTGGCGTTGCTCGTCGACTGAATTGGTTACTTGAACCCTTCCACCAGCATCAGGTTGGTTTCGCTTTGGTCCACCCGCGGGTAAAGGATGTACTTCCCATCCGGCGAGACGGAGAAGCCGGAGAAATCCATCCCCTGCATCTCGAAGACGGTCGAGCTCTTGCGCGTGGCGAAATCGTAGAAACAGACCGTTGGCGCGGCGGAATTGAACGCGCGCATCATGCCGCCGCGGCCGCCGCCAGGGCCGCGCATGCGCATGTCGCGGTTCCACTCGACATAGTACGCGCCCTTCGCCGTGATCTTGGCGCCGCCCATGATGACGCCGCGGTCGGACTGGATGGCCTCTTCCTCCGTTCCGCCATCGGTCGGGACGCGCCAGATGGAGCGCCATTTCGCGAAATAGACGAACTTCCCGTCGGCGGATTCCGCCGGCTGCCCGGCGGACCCCTGCGAGGTGAGTGTTTGCGGATCGGCGCCGGCGGCCGAGGCTTTGCAGATCTGGCCGCGCGACTGGTAGTAGATCGTCTTCCCGTCGTTCGACCAGGAGGCGCTGCTGGCATTCATCAGCACGCGCTTCGGCGCTCCGCCGGTGGCGGGGACGATATCGACTTCGGAAACGTCGCTGCCGCGCAGGTCGAAAAGGATGTTCAGCCCGTCGGGCGACCAGCGCGGGTTTCCTGGGTCCGTGCGGCCGTTGAAGTGGCTCAACTGCGTACGATGGCCGCCTTCGGCGTCGCTCACCCAGATTTCATCCTCGCCGGACTGATCCGAGATATCCGCGATCTTCTTGCCGTCGCGCGACCAGGCTGGGGCAGTCTCACGGCCGGTGGAACGAATCAGGGACTGCGCGCCCGCATCGGCGGCGGCGCCAAGCGGCGCCCGCCAGATGGCGGAGACTGTGGGGCTATCGGTATAGGCCAGATGGCCGCCGGCGCGCGCCACCGCCGGATACTGCGCGCCATTGCGCGCGAAACCCAGGTCGCGCGGGCTGCCGCCGGTAGCGGGCAGACGCCACAGTCGCCAGGATCCCATTCGGTAGCCGGCGTAGACCAAGTGGCTGCCATCCGGGGTCCAGGCGATTCCGCGAACGGGTCGCCCGTCAAACGTAAGCCGCTGGAGATTTCCGCCCGAGAGATCGCAAGCGAAGATGTCGGCGTCCTCCGCGCTGGAGGTTCGCACGAAAGCCACAGTCTTACCGTCGGGAGAAACGGTCGGCGTGGAATCGCCCTGCGTGCCCTGCGCTGGGTTGGTCAGAATTCTCGGAGCGCCACCCGCGGCAGGAACCAGCGCGATTGCAGGCAACTGGTTTTCGCCGGCCACCGCCACCACCAGCGACTGACTGTCCGGCGTCCAGGCAACCGCCGGGGGAGGCTGTTCCATCTCCGCGGCCACGGCGCAATCCGCCACTTTCCGTTCGGCGCCGCCCGCCGCCGGCACGACCATGCACTCCGCGCGCCCGTCTTCCATCCGCAAGAAAGCGACGCTGGCGCCATCGGGCGACCAGGCCGGCGCGATATCGCTGCCTGCCGCGCCAGTCAATTTCCACCGCCCGCCGTCAGGGAGATTCCGCACGAACAGGTGGAACCCTTGGTCCTTGGCGAGGCGCACGCTGTAGACCAGGCGCTTGCCATCCGGCGAGAACGAGGGGTAGGCTTCCGCTCCGCCCGGGCTCACGAGCGTGACGGCCTTTTTCACCGAGTCCGACCCGCCGGCCAGTCTTCCGAGAATGCTCACCACGGCGGCGACGGCGCACAGGGAGAGAACGAGCAGGACCGCCGGGCGGCGGAGGAACGAGCGCGAGGGCATATGTTTCGATTATCGCAAGGGATACGAACGGGAGGCTGGGAATGTTCCCAGGCCCGCTCGCGGTCCATTGGAGCGATGCCCCATATCGGCATCGGCGCCAAGGGCGAAGAAAAACTTCTTGGTCACCAGCGCAGTCTGCATCGGTTTTCTGGGCGCGGAGGGCGCGCGGGTGCTCTCGGCGCCGCAATCTAGCGGATGGGACATTCCGTTCTGGCGCATCTTCACGCGCTTGTCACGGTCCACGATGGCTTTCGGACGTCGATGGCATTGGTTACTGAGCGGCAGCTTCCGTCGCCGCCTGTGCGGGAGCCGTGGCCGACTTCGCAGCCTTCACCGCCGCCTTTTTAGCCGTGGCCTTTCTTGTGACGGCTTTCTTGGCTGTCGCCGATTTCGCCTTCTGTAAACGCCAACGTTTCTTGGTCGCCGCAATAATTCGCTTCATGCCCTCTTCACTGATCCGGCGTTTGGGCTTCGGTGCTTCCGGCGTGGCTGGCGCTGACGGCTCAGATTCGCCTCTGATCTTTGCCCATCGCAGCTTTTGTGATTGGGCCATTTTTCGTCTTGCCGCAGCGGAGAATTTCTTGCGCTTGCGTGAAGTAGCTTCCGGCGTGGCGGCGGGATCGGCGGGGCCACCGGACAGCGTGGCCCGGAGTTCGGCAATCTTGGTGTCGATCCGGCGCTTTTGTTCTTCAAAGCCTAAGACGGCGGCTGTGAGGATTTCAGTGGTGAGTTTTGTTGGCATGTCGGATTTCAGTCTTCCTTTCACCACCTACGTTAGCGCATTCTGCGAGTAGAAGGGAAGGGACGAACGGGGGCTTCCGGTCAGTCAGCGGGGTAATGCCAGCATTGAACCCACGTCATCTCCGTATATGGAGGAGCTTTATCCCAACCGTGGACGAACGACAAGTTCAGGGCATTGTGTGAAACAGCAGCTTCGTCGGCATCATGCAGATTTCGAAGCGGTCGTGGTTCGCTCATCACAATCCCATCTTTCAAGTCCGCAAGTCGCTCCAGTACACTGCCGGCCACTTGTTCCATGTCTTCCTTCGTGGCTGCTGACAGAGACCCTTCATATTTCTCAGTGACCGGAACAACACCCTTTTCGAGAAGTTTTGGAAAAGTCATGCGATACTCCCCCTAAAGAACACTACAGCACTGGTACGGCGAAGATCGCAGGTGAAGATGTCGGCGTCCTCCTCGCTGGAGTTTCGCACGAAAGCCACAGTCTTGCCATCGGGAGAAACGGCCGGCGTGGAATCGCCTTGCGTGCCTTGCGGCGGGTTGGTCAGAGTTTTCGGAGAGCCACCGGCGGCCGGAACCAGCGCGACGGCAGGCAACTGGTTTTCGCCGGCCACCGCCACCACCAGCGACTGACCGTCCGGCGTCCAGGCGACCGCCGGAGAAGGCTGTTCCATCTCCGCGGCCGCGGCGCAATCCGCCACTTTCCGTTCGGCGCCGCCCGCCGCCGGCACGACCATGCACTCCGCGCGCCCGTCTTCCATCCGCAAGAAAGCGACGCTGGCGCCATCGGGCGACCAGGCCGGCGCGATATCGCTGCCTGCCGCGCCAGTCAATTTCCACCGCCCGCCGTCAGGGAGATTCCGCACGAACAGGTGGAACCCTTGGTCCTTGGCGAGGCGCACGCTGTAGACCAGGCGCTTGCCATCCGGCGAGAACGAGGGGTAGGCTTCCGCTCCGCCCGGGCTCACGAGCGTGACGGCCTTTTTCACCGAGTCCGACCCGCCGGCCAGTCTTCCGAGAATGCTCACCACGGCGGCCACGGCGCACAGGGCGAGAACCAGCAGAACCGCTGGGCGGCGAAGGAACGGGCGCGAGGGCATATGTTTCGATTATCGCAAGGGATACGAACCGAAGGCCGGGAATGTTCCCAGGCCCGCTCGCGGGATTGCTACATTGGAGCGATGCACCACATCACCATCGGCGCCAAGGGCGAAGAAAAACTCCTGGTCACCAGCGCAGTCTGCATTGGTTTTCTGGGCGCGGAGGGCGCGCGCGTGCTCTCCACGCCGCAGATGATCGGCTATATGGAGCGCGCCTGCCGCGACGCCGTGCTGCCGATGCTGGAAGCCGGTTACGACACCCTTGGAACCAAGGTCAACGTGTCGCACTTGGCGGCGGCGCCCATCGGCGCGTGCGTGACAATCACCGTCGAGATCACCGGCGCCACGGACCGGCGCGTGGAGTTCCGCGTGGAGGCGTGGGACGAAACGGAGAAGATCGGCGAAGGCACGCACGAACGCGCCATCGTGAACGTAGCCAGATTCACGTCGCGCCTGGCGGAAAAGATACCGGGGAACTGACGGTCAGACCGGAGTCGAAGCCGGGCGATACCCGCCGATCATGCCTTTTCCCTTACGGCCGCCAAGCTGGCCGGAATCCGGGTGCGGCCCAGCCGCTTCGCGGTAGTAGACCGCCAGGATCGCGCTCTCGTCGTAGTCGATGGCCCGGGCGTACTGGCGAATGTAGCTGGTCGTGTAAATGCCGCCGGGGAGTTTACGAAAGTCGCCTTGTTCGATGCCTTCGAGCGAACGGATACCGATCTTCGTGGACTCCGCGATCTGCCGCAGAGAAATGCTCCGATTCTGGCGAATGGTGGCCAAACCTAAGAAGCTCTTGGCGTCGGTAAAATCGGCTATTCACGGCCGATGCGGGCATCGTCGTCTACCGTGCCGGTCGCGTCTCCGAGGCGAAGCTCAACTACGATCCAGAATCGTTGCTCGACATGAAAATGCGTCTGGCCCCTTTTCGCTCCCGATTCGTTGTTCCGTCCTTACTCCAGCCTTGAGCAATTGGATCGGGCAGGTTTCATCATTGATCGTGTGCCATGCCCGATGCAGCGTCGAGTTTTTGTTAACGTCCTCGGCACCGTCACGGACACCGTAACTGGTTAATACGGACCCGCCATCGGATGTTTCGGTCTGAAGTGGCTTGGATGTCTGCCCAAAAAACTGGAAGCTACCGATTAGCAGGGCAGCGGTGGCTCCTGACCCAAAAGTGTAATTAGCGTTCGACGGGCAGCGGCAGCCGAGCGCAGCAGTGATAGATGGCTGCGATGAAGTTCTTGGCGCTTCGGAATCCGAATGAGCGGTGGCTGATCGATTTGATCTTGTTAACCCTGTTCGGCAAAATGGCGAGGACCTTCCTGCGGCACATTCGCGTTCAATCCTGGGCGGAACTCCGCCAACGGATACTCCAGGGGATCGCGGAGATCAACGCCGCACCGGTCGTCCACCGCTGGAGAAAATTCGACGCTTTGGCCCCAGTCACTCAGGAAACTATTTAATGAAACGATGTACTAAACAGAACGTCATGAGTAATTGCGCATCCGCTCTCTGACGTTCGCGGCT
>OBLT010000901.1_pt1 | contig 19321 bp, 18 predicted proteins | sample 1518721 | NCBI WGS metagenome assembly OBLT01 (sample SAMEA3539307, study PRJEB22396) | soil metagenome | biome: tundra; feature: field; material: soil | place: USA | collected 2010-05 | depth 0.15 m | reverse complement strand
ACCATGATTTTATCGCTTCGCTACATAAGAACCTTGTTCATTATTACCTGCTTGCCCACCATGCGTTGCCATCTTTAAAAAAATCAAAAGGAGCCATTGTAAATATTTCTTCCAAGACAGCAGAAACAGGCCAGGGAAATACTTCCGCCTATGCAGCCTCGAACGGTGGTCGAAATGCCCTTACCAGGGAATGGGCAGTTGAATTATTGAAATATGGCATCCGTGTCAATGCTGTCGTAGTAGCAGAATGCTGGACGCCGCTATACAAAAAATGGATAGATACTTTGGCTGATCCGGAGTTGAAACTGAAAGAGATTGTTGCTAAAATTCCTTTAGGAAACCGAATGACTACTCCGGAGGAAATTGCCAATGCTGTTGCATTTTTATTATCTGATTGTTCCAGCCACACTACCGGGCAATTGATTCATGTAGATGGAGGCTATGTCCATTTAGACAGGGCATTGGCAAATGCCTGATTTCTTTTCAATGAAACTTTTTTCAGATTATTCGAATTTCAATTTGAATTAAATTAGTTTTTAAAAATGCAAAACCAAAATGCAAGCATTAATTTGTAACAGTCCCGGAAATTTAGCCTATGAAAACATACCGGCACCTATACTAAAACCAGGGCATGCTATCATAAAGATCAGAAGGATTGGAATCTGCGGAACTGACCTTCATGCGTATGAGGGTATACAGCCTTTTTTTACCTACCCAAGAATATTGGGACATGAACTGTCCGCAGATTTGATTGAAGCTGATGGCGCCGAAGGATTCGTACCTGGTCAAATTCTCACCTGTATTCCATATCTAAATTGCGGTACATGCATAGCGTGCAAAAATGGAAAACCTAATTGCTGTACTGAATTAAAGGTAATTGGAGTTCACATTGACGGAGGAATGTCTACTTATCTTTCCTTACCAACTTCCTCACTGGTTAAGCATGCAGGACTTGGTTATGATGAACTTGCCTTAGTGGAACCACTCGCTATTGGCGCTCATAGTGTAAGCAGGGCAAATGTGCAAAAAGACGAATTTGTTTTAGTGATCGGAGCAGGACCTATCGGCCTTGCCACCATGGAATTTGCACGCATCGCAGGAGCAAGGGTAATAGCTTTAGATATTAATCCTTTCCGATTAACCTTCTGCAAGGAAAATATGAATGTTGATTATTGTATAGACGCCAGAAAAGAAGATACTCTTGCCAGATTAAAAAAAATTACTATCGGTGATATGCCCACCGTGGTTATTGACGCTACCGGAAATCTTAATGCAATAAATAATGCATTGCAATATGTTGCCCATGGAGGCAGACTAATTCTCATTGGGTTACAAAAAGAAGCCTTCAGCTTCAGTCATCCGGAGTTTCATAAGAGAGAAACTACGTTAATGAGCAGCCGCAATGCGACAAGAAAGGATTTTGAGCATGTTATCAAATCCATCATCACGGGTAAAATTGATCCAGGGAAATTTATAACACACAGGGTAAAATTTAATGAAATAAAAGACACTTTTCCATCATGGCTTAAACCTGAAAATAATGTGATAAAAGCAATAGTTGAATCAGATTGAATCAGATTGAATCAGATTTCTGCAAAACAACTTGAAATTTCTCATACAATTTAATTAAGAATAGGCCCTTACTTTATGTTTGGCAGACCCCAAACCATCAATACCCAATTCCATCACGTCGCCATTTTTCAAATATACTGGTGGATTCATTCCCAAACCCACGCCGGCAGGAGTTCCAGTGGAAATTATGTCTCCCGGTAGTAAAGTCATAAAGTGGCTGATATAAGAAATTAAGAAGGGAATCCTGAAAATTAAATTCGCAGTGTTGCTATCCTGCATTTTCCTGCCATTCACTGTTAACCATAATCGAAGATTATTTACATCCGGGATTTCATCCGGAGTTGCCATGAAAGGTCCCAGAGGCGCAAAAGTATCGCAACTTTTGCCCTTTACCCATTGCCCGTTTCTTTCCAGCTGAAATTCTCTTTCACTGAGATCGTTATGTAAACAATATCCTGCAATAGAATCATTAGCATTCGGTTCATTGGCATAGGATGTTTTTTTTCTAATGATTACACCTAGTTCAACTTCCCAATCGGTTTTCTCAGATTTCTTGGGAATGACTATATCGTCAAACGGGCCGCAGATTGCAGACGTTGATTTAAAAAATATAATAGGTTCAGATGGAATTTTTGCATGCGTTTCTTTTGCATGGTCGGCATAATTCAAACCAATACAAATAATTTTTGAAGGCCTGCCAACCGGGCTCCCCAACCTGGTATCTTTTGAAATTTCGGTAAGGCGACTCCTTTCCGAACCGATGAATTTTTGTAACCTGTTCAAACCTTCTGATTCAAAAAAATGTTCATCATAATCTTCACCGAATGAAGAGGCATCGTAATAATTATTATTAAGAATCAATCCGGGTTTTTCCTTATTGGGCTCTCCAAATCGTATCAGTTTCATTTAATCTCATTAAGATAAAGAAATTAATTATTTAACCTCGTAAAGCCGCCGTCAATTGGGTAGTCACAGCCGGTTACAAAGGAAGCCTCATCAGAACATAAATACAAAACAAGGGCCGCTATTTCCTCCGGTGCAGCCATCCTGCCGATAGGCTGGCTTTTTGATAATTTTTCAAACACCTCATTTTCCTGGCCCGGGTAATTTTTCCTGATAAAATCATCTACAAAAGGGGTATGCACCCTGGCTGGGGAGATACTATTGCACCGAATTCCTTCATGAATATAATCCCTGGCAACTGATAAAGTCATTGCATATACCGCCCCTTTTGTCATTGAATAAGCAAAACGGTCTGTGAGTCCGACAATATTTGCAATAGAAGCCACGTTAAGGATTACACCCTGCTTATTTTTTTTCATTATCGGAACAGAAGCATGGAGGCAATTGTAAACTCCTTTCACATTTACATTGTATAACCGATCTAAGTCCTTTTCAGTTGTATTTTCAACATTTCCCACATGCGATACTCCGGCGCAATTTACTAAAATATCAACTTTATTTATTCTTTCAAACACGCAGGTTACCTGCAACTGGTTAGTAACATCACATACATGTGCAATTGCATTTTTATTGAATTGGCGTATTTCATTTACCGAATCATCACATGCTTTTTCATTAATGTCAACCAGATGAACATCGGCCCCCTGCTTAGCAAATAATAATGCCACTGCTTTCCCAATACCGCTGCCTCCACCGGTAACAATAGCCGTTTTTTCGTTTAACTTAAACATCATTCCTTCACAATTTATTTTAAAAAAAATATTTACTTGCTTGCCCGAGTTTTATACCCGTAGATACCAAACAGAAAAACAAATCCAAAACATACCAGGGGCACGAGGTAGGAAAAAGAGGTTGAATAGGTTTGTGCCAGATAACCCATAAGAACCGGTACCAGCGCACCTCCCACAATTGACATAATTATGTATGATGATCCTTTCTTCGTGTACCGTCCAATATTTTTTACTCCCAAAGCAAATATGGTTGGGAACATGATAGATTCAAAAAAGAATACAGCCATTAAAGAATAAACGGATACTATTCCCCGCATCATTACTACCACTAAACAAAGCAAAATATTAATGAGAGCATATAAAGCAAGGAGCTTGTTGGGAGCAATAATTTTCATTAACGCTGTACCGGCAAATCTCCCGGCTGTGAACAAGACGAGGCTTGCAGAAAGCAAGTAGGAGGCATATTCATTATCTATCCCCACTTTTTTTTCTGTACAATAATTAATGAATAAGGCTGCAATACCTACCTGGGCTGCAACATAAAAAAACTGTGCGACTATTGCCCAGACAAAATGGGTATGCTGAAATAATTTTTTACCGGCATGTTCATTTTCATCAATGACCAATTCTTCTTCTTTAATTTCCGGCATTGGGGTTCTAAAAAATAAAATGGCTACAAGTAATACAATAGTTGCGATAATAATATACACATATTTTACGGTATCTAATTGGGATGAACCTTCAGATGTCTTCCTCCCAAAAAATAATGCACCACCGATTAGTGGTCCTAAGAAAGATCCTACACCGTTAAAACTTTGTGCCAGATTTAAACGGAATTCTGAAGTTTCTGGTTTCCCGAGAACAGTAATATATGGATTAGCTGCGGTTTCTAAAAAAGCCAATCCACTTGCAAGGACGAATAACGACACCAGGAAAAAAGTGAAACTTTCATATTGTGCAGACGGGTAAAAAAGAATAGCCCCTGAAGCATATAATAATAAGCCGGTAATTATTCCCTTCCTGTATCCTGCCTTTTGCATAAATATACCTGCAGGTAAGGCGATTAAAAAATAGGCGCCAAAATAAGCCGCCTGAATCAAAGTAGAGCGTAACTTGGTTATCCTGAGAGTTTCCTGGAAATGTTTGTTCAGCACGTCCAATAAACCGTAGGCAAGGCCCCATAGGAAAAACAAGGAGGTTACCAGGATGATCGGTATTAAATAATTATTTTGCTTCATACCTGGAAAATTAGCAATCTTTTTGATCAGGGTTCATAAAAGTAAACTTTACACCTAACAAAGTCTTTCTTATTGAAACCTTATGTTTCCGGATAGAAAGATATAATAACTTTCATAATTTTTTCCTGAAATTCGGGGTTGAAAAATAATTTGTTTTCCCAAAATAATCCCAGCAGTCCCCAGGTTGTATTCAATCAATTTATATTTCCAAACCCAACCTTGCAGCATTTATGGTCATCAGAAAGTTCACCCTGGAAAAGAAGTTCATGTCTTTTCCAAGAATATCATAATAATTTAACTTTGCGCAATGAATTGCCTGATTGTGGATGATAATAAGATTGCGAGAACCACCATGAAACAACTAGCCAGCCAGGTGAAGGATATTATTGTATCCGGGGAATCAACAAATGCCATCGAAGCCTATATTTTTTTACAGGATCATCCTGTGGACATCATATTACTGGATATTGAAATGCAGGGAATGAGCGGGTTAGAGCTTACCAAAAATTTAGGGAACAAGCGTCCACTGATCATTTTTACTACTTCGAAAAAGGATTATGCAGCAGAAGCCTTCGAGTTGAATGTGGCCGATTACCTCGTTAAGCCGGTAACACCAGCCCGTTTCATACAAGCTATAGATAAAGCAAGGGAATTATTGGCGAGTAATTCGGAAGAAGTACAAATGGATTCCAATGAATTCATTTTCATACGGGATTCTAATATTGTACGACGACTTAAAATTGAAGACATCCTGTTTGCTGAAGCAATGGGAGATTATGTAAAACTTCATACCCTTCATAAATTTTACGCCATTCATACCACGCTGAAATCCGTGGAAGCAAGGCTCCCTGCTTCAAGATTTTTGAAGATCCACAGATCATATATAGTTGCCTTAAATAAAATAGACACTGTCCGGGATGGGGTTTTGGTAGTAAATGGAAAGGCGCTTCCCGTTGCAGACGGTTACCGGCAGGCATTAACCAAAAAGATGAACATACTTTAAAAGACCTTTCCTTAACTCAAAAGGAAATTCAACGACTGTAATTGCCTTTCTATCGATTCTCATTTCCAAATTTTAACAATGAGAATTAATTTTATCAGGAGATTTTAAAAATTCAATTTTTTATCCGTTCCCTGTAATTTTTTTCATAATTAGTCTGTTTTTGTCAAAGACCTCACGGATAACCGGGGGTCTTTTTTAAATAAGATGAAAATTTTTTATACTATACTATTTTTTGTTGATACATTTTTATTGATTGTGGTTGCGTATTTATTTCTTGAACTAATAGATAAAGGAATGAATGAAATAAATTTTATATTGTTATTGATAGCCCTGATATCCCTGATTTTACTATTATTTTTCTTTCTGTTACATTATGTAAAAGAGCCCACCACAGGCAAAAACAAATAAATTAGAATTAAATTAGCAATAAACGACGTTAAGTATAATGATAGGCAAGAGAATCATTCTTTATATATTGGCAGCTTTCATAGCAGGAAATCTTTTACTTATTTATATACAATATAATTCTGCCAAGAATATCAATACCCTCATTAAAGGAAACGAAAAAGTATTGGCTGAGGTTACCGTTAGTAACAATTTAAGAGAACTGAAAAGGGATATTACCGTAGCTGAAGGTACTATCGGCAGCAATATATTTAAAAGAAATGCAATTAATAAAAACAGCCTTAAACAGGATATCTTAAATGTTCAGGGTGATATTGACAACCTACAAAAAATATCTGATGACGACAGTTCTGAAAAATATATTGATATTTTGGACGTACTCGTTCATGAAAAATTGAATTTTACAAGTAACGACCCAGATTCACTAAATTTCCCCGGAACATATGAAAGAAAAGGTCCCTTTGATCTTTACAGGGAAAAGCAGCTCAATGATTCCATAAGAATAGTCACCAGGCAAATTGAAACCTCCAGACAAAAATTACTTGCAAAAGTCACTGCATCGATTGACGCCAGCGGGAAGAAGGCCTTAAACTTAGGCACCAGCCTTATTGTATTTGTTTTACTCAGCGGCGCTGTAATTTTTTGGACCATTATTTCCACCATAAAAAAACAAAATCTGTTAATTCACAAGTTAAATATCTCAGAAAAAAATGTGAGGGAGGCAGCGAGGGTCAAAGAAAATTTTATGGCTAATATGAGTCATGAAATTCGCACACCCCTTAATGCTATTCTTGGATTTACCAATTTGCTCCAGCGTAATAAACTTGGTGATGATTCACAGGAATTTGTTCAGGCAATTCAAAAGTCCGGAGAAAGCTTGCTCAATATCATAAATGATATACTTGATTTGTCGAAAATAGAAGCTGGTATGATGCGAATCGAATCCATGCCTTTCAGTATCAGGGGATTGGTTAATTCTGTTATTACCATGTTCGCAACAAAGGCAAATGAAAAAAAATTAAAGCTTTTTGATAATGTAGATGAAACAATACCTGATAACCTGGAAGGCGATGCGGTCAGGCTCACACAGATTTTAGTCAACCTGATAGGCAATGCTTTAAAGTTTACAGAAAAGGGAAGTATCACCATTAATATCTCAAACGAAGGCATTACAGAGGATATAGTAAAAACCGGAATTGCGATTACAGATACCGGAATTGGCATTGAAAAAGAAAAATTACAATACATTTTCGAACGCTTTCAGCAGGCTGAAGATTCTGTAACCCGCAAATACGGAGGAACCGGACTTGGTCTTTCCATAGTTAAGGACCTGGTGACTTTGCAGAAGGGAAACATAGAGGTTACCAGCACACCGGGTAAGGGAACCACATTTTATTTAACACTTAACTATAAAATTTCTCCCGAACTGACTCAGAAAAGTTCTTCAGGCAAAATCATTACAGGTCATTATTTTGCATTTCAAAATGTGAGCATTTTGGTAGTAGAGGATAATGAGATAAACCAAAATCTTATAAAACATTTATTTAATAATTGGCATCTGAATTTTGATTTGGCAAACAATGGAAAAGAAGCTATTAACAAATTAAAAGCGGGAAAATATGACCTTATATTAATGGACATTCAGATGCCGGCCATGGATGGCTACACGGCAACCCGTGAGATTAGGGAAAATCTGAAACTGGACACCCCAATCATTGCTATGACAGCACATGCTATGGCCGGTGAAAGGGAAAAATGCCTCAGTTATGGAATGAACGAATATATATCAAAACCTATCAGGGAGGCCCAGCTTCACAAATTAGTTGACCAGTTCACCAAAAAAAATAAAAATACCTACTGGCCAAAAGAAACCGAAAAGAAAAGTTCGGGAAATAATTTCCAGTATATCAATCTGAATTATATGAAAGAAGTCAGCCTCGGAAACCATGAATATGAAAAGCTAATAACAGAGCAGTTTATAGAAGCTATACCTGCTGAATTGAATGAAATCAGAGCAGCGTGGCACAACCAGGAATTTCATCAATTGAGGTATCTGGCACATAATATGAAAACTTCCATAAGTGTTATGCAATTGAATGAGATGATGCAGCCATACCTTGATGCATTAGAAAATGAAAATCTCACAGAAACCACTTTTCACAAAAATTTCTCATCACTTGAGTTTATAGGCAGAGCTGCTCTTGAAGAAGCTAAATTTTTCTATGAGACCTTATAATCATACAAAAAGGATCAGTGCCTCTTCCTAAAGTATGTGCAAGAAATCAGACAGCTCAAATAATTTTAACTTCTTTTATATTGCCTTTTCCTGTTAACTTCCGGAATATCATATCACCCAGGATTTAGTAATTCAAATCGCTGATTCACTTATTCATTCTCCCAATTCATCGATGCCATCTGCCTGATTGGCGATAGTTCATTTATATGGCTTTTGATTCTCCATAAGTTTGCAATGACAATTAATCTGAAGCCAATCAAAAAAGTTTATAACCCTTAAAAAACTAAAAAAATGAAAAAGTTATTAATCCTGTCAGCAATAACCTTTGCTGCGATTTCCGGAGTAAATGCACAAACTAATAACTGGGTAGCTATTAATGATACCCATACCGGGAACATGGATTTACCAGAGTTCAAAATGAATAAGCATGAATACAAAAAAGAAATCGGAAAGCTTAATAATTCAGAAGTGAGTTTTTTTCAAAGGAGCAATTTTATGAAGACTTTGGATATATCCCCGACGCTGATTGGACAAAATCACCAAATTTTGATGAAGTTACCTTTACTTTTAACGGTCATGAGTTCACCGCCTTTTATGATGATAAATCAACCCTGATAGGTACTACTTCAGAAAAAACATTTTCCGATCCACCCATAAATGCGCAGAATTATATAAATAGGAAATATGGAGATTATACTGTAAAAGATGTGCCGTTTTATGATGATAATGAAATGAATTCATCTGATATGGTTTTGTATGGTCTGGAGTTTAATGATCCAGACAGTTATTTTGTAGAGCTTCAAAAAGATAATAAAGATATTATTCTCCAGGTTCCTTTAAGCGGAAGTGTTAATTTCTTTAAAGAGCTAAAATAACCAAATTTTAAAAGTGTTTCAAAACCTTCCCGGGAAAAGGATTCCCCGGATGGTTTTTTCTGCCCAGATAAGCACCACAGAAATAAATTGCTTTGGGATTGGAAACAAATGTTCATGCTGTGGTAAAAATAAAATTTGAACTAACACGTATAAGCGCCTTACCTTGTTGGAGTAACGATTACCCTTCCTAAAATCCTCTTCATCAAAGATCATTTCTCTGACTATTCCGGGCCTCAAATAAGATTTGTTAATAACTGAATCAAGATGACACGCATGGTTTGTCACGAATTAAATCTGCCCTTAAACCGATTGCGTATTTTTTAGATCATTCATTTCGGTAACTTTAATACCTAAAAGTTATCTATGTATGCTGGCATTAAATTGTTTCTCTTCTTTTTACCATTTTTATTGATTGTTTCTCCGGGTAAAGCGCAGGAAAAAAACAGCTTCCAGGTAGAGGAAGGATATGTGAAAAGGATCAACGGAGATTCCAGTAATGAAATGGTTTTAAAGAAAGTTCTGATCATATTGCCAGAAAGCGGCAATATTTTGCAAATTGCAGCATTTTCGCCCTACAACTCAAATGAAGCCACGATAGCGAATGAATCCCCATTTTCCTCAACAGGGCCCGCTTTCACTCTTACGGTAGAAATTGACAGATCGCTCATTCAGGAATATCTTAATTCAGCAAAAACATTTCATGCACATGCTCATCTTACCATTAATGGTATTACAAAAGATGTATTAATTGATTATATTCCTTCCCCATCCGGTACAGAAGAAAAAGGGGATTTTAATATTTCGGCTTTCATACAATTTAATTCCTGTGATTATAATCCTTGTGAAGCTGGTAACGAAAAATTATACTTAATCCAGATAAAAAATGCTGTCGTGAACAGAATATAAATGATGCCGCCAAGCTTTCTTATTGGGAATTCAAATATTGAAATAATTACTCACATTTCTTATTTGCCAATTAAACAAACCTTAAAAATTCCATCTTATTCATTCTAAAGCTTTTTTCAACGACTCATTTTTGGCCGCTCACCTATTTAACATTTAATTTTTAATAAAATGGTTCGAGCTTTGAGATAATTAATTGTTTAAAAAAGGAATTTGAATCAGGAATGCTGATGATTTTGTAGAAAGCAAGTAACCCCTTAATCTAAAAAGTGAATAGACAACAGTAAGTTCGAGAAGCAATGAATTGAAATCAGGGAATGGTATTGATCATTTCATATGCCCTAAATACTTTTAATAATTTAAATAAATCATCCCATGAAAAAAGTAATGATTGCTATTGATTATAATCCCTGCGCCAGCTGACGGAGTATTCTTTCAAAGCAAATAAATGATGTTGAAAGATATACCGGCAGAAATATCCGGCCTTTTACAATTCGTGATGTAAATAATATATCAGCAATAAACCGCTCCGGAAACCAAACATCAGTTTACCGACCTACTGTGCAGCATACCCAGCCAAGAGTATTTAGAAGAATTGATAATAATAATGTTCATCCAATTCGCAGCAATAGCGATAATGTTTCATCCCCGACAGAAATGCATCGGCAGGTTCAAAATGTAAATCGATTGCCTGTTTTCAGGGCTCCCCACAGTTCATTTGGAAATAGCAGCAGACCCAGCGGGGGAAACAGAAGAAATTAATAAATATATTAAACTCTGCCAACATGAAAAACTGTGCAATATAAAGATAGCTATCACGAATTAAGGTGTCCGGAAGAGGAGAAGTTTCATGAAACTCCAGAGTTTACCCTTCAGTTATGAAGGGTTTTTTGTTGAAAAAATATAAAAGACAATAGCATTGTGACTTAAAAATGAACCAGCGATTCTATTTGCCACTCTACCGAGTATTTTTCCATGAAATGTCATGAAATTGATAACTTTATCGATTATTCCGTTCTTCCCGTAACATAATAATTTAATTGGGTGAAAAGATTCAGCGATAAGATTTTTTGCAGGAGAAAAACCTGCCATTATAAATGAAAGGGAAAGCAAGAACGAAGGGTCTATTTTAAAAAAATTTCAAAAGAATGAAGCAAATTAAATTCACTATCAGCTTTTTTATAGCTCTTTTTTTTTATAAATGCCAGGTTATTGCTCAGGCAAGCGGAGATACATCCCTCCCCTCAGTTTGGACAATAGACCAATGTATATATTATGCAAAACAAAATAATATCCAGGTAAATTCGCTCCGCTTAACTACTGCTACTAATGAGCAAAATCTTTTGCTAAGCAAGGCAGCAAAGGAACCTAATCTTTCGGGAACTTTTTCACCATCATTCACAAACAGTAATATTACTTCATTTACCGGAGGTGTACAGGCCCAATCCAGTTTCTTAAATAACTATTCAGTCGGGTCTTCGGTTATTCTTTATAACGGCGGTTACCTGAATAATGATATCAAGCAAAAGAACCTGTTGGTACAATCGTCCCAATTTGATGTGCTGGCAGAAGAGAATAGTATTATTTTACAAATAACCCAAGCATACCTGAGCATTCTGCTGGCCAAAGAAAATATTATTTATTTACAGGATGTAGTTAAAACTTCCCAGGCACAGCTAGATCAGGGCCAAATACAATACAAGGCAGGCAGCATTGCAAAAATAAGCCTGGTGCAACTGGAAGCACAGTTAGCCACTGATAAATATAACCTGGTATCGGCTGAAAATAGCGTCAGGCAAAATTCACTTACTTTAAAACAATTGCTACAGCTTCCATCTGGCTATTCAATTAACATTGTTCAGCCAGATACCATAATAGCTCTTTCCACAGTTACACCATTAGATGTCGCCCAAAAGTTAGCGTTTGAACAAAGGCCTGAAGTTAAAAGCAGCCAGATCGCCACACAGGTATCGCGTCTCGATCTGTTAAAAGCCGAGGCAGGTGCAAAACCTTCGGTTACTGCTTCAGGCTCACTGGCCAGCGGATATTCAAACCAGGAAACGGGCTTCTATATCAAGCAGCTCGATAATAATTTTTACCAGCGTATAGGCCTTACGCTATCTATACCTATTTTTAATAATAGAACGGTGAAAACCAATATTGAGAAATCAAAAATTGAAATTGAGCAATCTGTCCTTAATTTAAAAAATACAACCACCGTTCTATCACAACAGGTAGAGCAGGCCTATATAAATGTATTGAATGCACAATCTCAATACGAAGCATCCGTAGTGCAAATTGAAGCTAATAAAGAAAATTATCGAATTTCTACAGAACAATTAAAACTAGGCGCCATAAATACTGTCGAATACCTGCTTCAGAAAAATCTGTACATTCAGGCACTTCAGAATTATATACAGGCAAAATATAGTGCTGTTCTCACTGTAAAAATCTATGACTTTTATGAAGGCGAACCTGTAAAATTTTAAATTGAATTAAAATGAAAAAAGCAACAATAATTGTTTTAATCATCATTGCCCTGTTGGGTGCGACTGCCGCATGGTACTTTGGATTTTCCAAAAAGGAAAAACCAGTTTCATTAATAACTGTGAGACCACAATACGGTCCTATTTCACTTAGTGTAACCGCCACCGGTACCATTCAACCTGTGGACACCGTAGCAGTAGGTACGCAGGTTTCGGGCACCATCAGCAAAATTTTTGTAGATTTTAATTCAGTAGTTAAAAAAGGTGAAATGCTTGCGCAATTAGATCAATCACTTTTTCTTGCCCAGGTACAGCAAATCCAGGCAAACCTGCAGCAAGCTCAAAATAACTTAGCCTACCAGGAACAAAATTTTAACCGGCAAACCGAACTTTATAATGCAGGCGCAATAAGTAAGGCAGATTATGAAACTGCTGAAAATACGTATAAAACTTCAAAAGATAATGTAAACAGCGTGGCTGCCCAACTAAGATCTACACAAAAAAATCTTTCCTTTACTGATATCTATTCCCCCATTGATGGTACAGTTTTATCAAGAAACATCAGTGAAGGACAAACAGTAGCGGCCAGTTTTAACACCCCTACCCTTTTCAGCATCGCCAGGGATCTAACCAAGATGCAGGTGCGTGCTTCTGTAGATGAAGCTGATATCGGTAATGTGAAATTTGGGGAAAGGGCCACTTTTACTGTCGATGCCTTTCCCAATGATGTATTTAATGGAAGTGTTGAGGAAGTACGCCTCCAACCTTTAGTGTCAGCTAACGTTGTTACCTACACCACCATTATTAATGCACCTAATAACGATTTGAAATTAAAACCGGGTATGACAGCCAACATTGTAATTTATACGGTAGAAAAACAAAATGCTATGTTGATTCCTGCAGGTGCCATTAATTACTCACCTGATGCTTCTCTCAGTAAGAATTTTATTATCATACCTGCAGATACTGCAAAAAATAAAAATCAGAAAACTGATAGCAGTGTTACACTAAATAAAAAATTGCCTAAAGATTCGGTAAAATTCAAAAGGGATAGCTCCATAGCTTATAAGAAGGCATATGTCTGGATAGAAAGAGGAGATACCCTTTTACAGAAAAAAATTATAACCGGACTGGATGATGATGTTCATATAGAAGTAATGCATGGAATATCTGATACTGATGAAATAGTGACCGGAGTTGAAACAGTACAACAGGCTAAAGATGCATCCAGTTCTTCTAATCAAAGTCCGTTTATGCCGCGGAGGCCCAGTCAAAAACCGACCACGGGTGGCACAAAAAAAACACCTTGATAAATGCGTAGGCTAAACTCAAAAGAAATTCATGGCTAAAACAATCTTGCACATACATGATTTAAAACGCGAATTCAAAATGGGTTCTGAAATAGTCAGGGCTTTAAAGGGAATTTCTTTTGATGTACAGGAAGGCGAATTTCTAACTATTATGGGTAGCAGCGGATCTGGAAAAACCACTTTGCTGAATATTCTTGGCTGCCTTGATCAGCCTACCGATGGAGAATATCTATTAGATGGCGTAAATGTAAAATCTTTAACCAGGGATGAATTAGCAAAGTTGCGAAACCATAAGATCGGTTTTGTATTCCAATCTTATAACCTGTTGGCCAGAACCACGGCCCTTGAAAATGTGGAGCTGCCATTAATGTATAATCCGTCCATATCTTCAAAAGAAAGAAAAGAGAAAGCAATTAAAGCATTGGAAGCCGTAAAATTGGCCGATAGGATGCATCATTTACCCAACCAGCTTTCAGGCGGCCAGCAGCAGCGGGTAGCCATTGCAAGGGCATTGGTAAATGAACCGGTTATGATATTAGCTGATGAAGCTACCGGGAACCTTGATTCGAAAACTTCCTATGAAATAATGTCGCTGGTACAGGAACTTAACCAGCAGGGTAAAACAATCGTTTTCGTTACGCATGAGCCCGATATTGCTTCATTTAGCAATAGAACAATCACCTTACGTGATGGAATCATTATTAAAGACTTTCCTAATGAAAACAGGAAATCAGCCAAGGACATGCTGGCTTCAATTCCTGTCACAGATGATTTTAAATGATTTAATATGAACGTAATAAATCTTTTCCGCATTGCTTTAAGAGCATTACAACGAAATAAGCTAAGAGCATTCTTAACAATGCTGGGCATCATCATAGGCGTTGCTGCCGTAATTGCCATGGTGGCCATCGGCCAGGGTTCAAAGAAAAGCATACAGGACCAGTTATCAAGTATGGGTTCGAATATGATTACCATCAGGCCAAACAGTAATGTTGCCGCCGGCGCCCGCCTTGATTTTTCAAGTGTGCAAACCCTTACGATCAATGATGTTACTGCCTTAAAAAAGCAGGCAAAATTCCTTAGCGCTGTATCTCCTTCCATTTCAAGCAGGAGCCAGGTTGTTAACGGAGCTCTAAACTGGAAAACTACCATGCAGGGAGTAAGCCCTGACTACCTTACCATTAGGAACTGGCCGCTCAAAGAAGGGATTCCATTCAGCGAAAATGATATTTCATCTGCCAGTAAGGTTTGTCTGCTGGGCCAAACAGTAGTGGATAATGTTTTTTCCCCGGGCGAGGATCCACTTGGGAAAGTGATCAGGTTTAATAATATTCCTTTTAAAGTAATTGGTGTTTTGTCAAAAAAAGGAGAAACTGCCTTCGGGCAGGACCAGGACGATATCATTATTGCACTCTACACTACAGTACAGCAAAGGATTACCGGCTCCATCTATTTACAAAACATTTATGCTTCAGCTATTGATGAAAACAGCACTACAAAAGCTACCGATGAAATAGAAACAATTATGCGGGCTTCCCATAAATTGAAACCGGGAGAGGAGGACGATTTTACAGTTCGCACCCAGGCAGAGTTGATCAACACATTTAGCTCAACCAGTCAACTGTTAACTGTTTTGCTTACAGCTATTGCAGCAATTTCATTAGTAATTGGTGGTATTGGTATTATGAACATTATGTATGTTTCCGTTACTGAACGCACCAAAGAAATCGGCTTACGAATGTCGATCGGTGCAAGGGGAAAGGATATCTTATTACAATTTTTAGTAGAAGCAATTCTTATCAGTATCACGGGGGGCTTAATTGGAATTGGATTAGGAATAACAACCTCCAAATTGATAAATGTAATCTTAAAATGGCCAACCCTGGTATCTCAATCCTCTATAACCCTTTCATTTTTAGTATGTGCCGTTACGGGTATTTTCTTCGGATATTACCCGGCGTTAAAAGCATCAAGACTAGATCCGATAGAGGCATTGAGGTATGAATAGCACTTCTTTCCATTAATTCGGCAAATGGATTTGGGATAATGCAAAACATATTTTGTAGCATACTTTTAGTCCCCGGTGTATTTATTCCCTAGTCAAATCCCGATAGTGTTTTCAGGCTCCTAAACATACTCAGTCAATTGCTATTTTTCTGCTCAGCACCCAAATAAATTTTATCTTCACCAATATCGTACTTAGATTTATACAACGATTGCAAAACCTTTTTAATTTTAAAATGAAAAATCGATATGGCAATCAGGGTAGCGGTCAGGCACAAGACAATTTATAGTTATGACAGGTTTGTAACTCTTTATCCTCATATTTTTCGTTTACGGCCTGTCATCCATTCCAGGACATCCATTGAATCTTATTCTTTAAAAATTGAACCTAAAGATCATTTTATTAACTGGCAGCAGGATCCCTTTGGTAATTACCAGCCAAGGGTAATTTTTCCTGAAATGGTAAAAGAATTAAAAATTGAAGTGGAAGTAATTGCCAACCTTGTTAGCATCAATCCTAATATTGACTCCCTGTTTTTCGTTTTTTACCTCTATTATATTTTGTCAAACCCCAAATTCACAAAATATCCAGATACATTTAAAAAATTACTACAACAACTTTTCTCCATGGAGTTCAATTATTGATGGGAACCAAAATGTGGCTAACGAAACCGAAATTCCGACAGCCATTTCACTAATTCATACCGGAACACATTATTACAATTGGAGCACAATGGGGCAATTATATCCTACTGCACAAAATAAATTGAACAAAACCATTGTGTTCGCAAAATCAGGGGTGTGGTTGGAAGGATCCTTGCAAAGTCTCGGATTCAGATCCAGTGGGAGTTCAAAGCCAATCGCAGGCGGGACTTTATAAAGACCGGTTTCGCAGCAAACCCTCTCTATCCCTAGTCCATAACCTTGGTTCGCGTCCCCGAACTTTAATTTGTTCTTATCAAACACATTTTCCTTCGTTCGAATAAGCTCACAACGCCTTCCAACAAAAAGGCCCTCCACTTTCGTGGAAGGCTTTCCGCACGGAACCCGGGTCGAACATTACTCACATTACTTAACCCACCTTTACTTCATAAAACTTACACAATTCCATACTGTAAAGAGTTTCATAAAACTTAATACTTTTTATAAAAAATAAATCTTTAAAACCCTGTCAGCAAACCTGTCAGTAAAATAACTTTTCAATACAAATCTATTCAGAACAGTAAAGATGAATTTCTATTTAAATAACCAAATTGGTAATAAATGTTACGCTACAATTTTACTTTAATTTTTATTCAGAAAATCGGGAATTATCTTTTAATGGTGTAGCTTTGAAAATTGAAATCAGAAGTATTTAGTAAATGTGGCCTGGTTCTTTTGAATATAGTATAAACCTGTAAAAAGCCATTTGAAACTATTTATTAAAAATATGGTTTGCATTCGTTGCAAAATGGTTGTTAAAAATGAATTAACAAAACTCGGTCTTCACTATACCATTGTGGAATTGGGTGAGGCAGATATCATGGAAGATATTTCACCAGGTCAACAGCAGCAGTTCAAAGCTGCATTGTTACAATCAGGTCTTGAATTAATAGATGATAAAAAGAGCGTACTAATTCAAAAGATAAAAAATGTGATTATCGAATTGGTGCATTATTCTGAAGAACCTTTATCCATAAATTTTTCTGATTATCTGAGCCAAAAGTTACAACACGATTATACTTATCTCGCCAACCTCTTTTCAGAAGTTCAGGGCACCACTATTGAACACTTTATGATTGCTCACAAAATTGAGCGGGTAAAAGAATTGTTGGTGTACGATGAATTGAACCTTACTGAAATTGCTTTCCAGATGCATTACAGCAGTGTGGCACATCTCTCGGCCCAGTTCAAAAAAAGAACTGGACTCACCCCTACTCATTTCAAAAAAATTAAAGTTAAAAGGCTTTCCATGCTCGAAGATGTGTGAATCTTATAACCTTTCAACAGATTTATATTACAATTGCCATCATAATACTACTCATCTTTACCGGATGAAAAATAAAATTCTACCGTTACTGGTACTTTACGTTTTAATTTCTTTTCAGGTATTTTCACAGGATGCAACGCTTCATTTGGCTCCGAAAAAAACAACCATTCATAAAGGCAGCCTACCAGGATTAAAAAAAGAAACCACTTACACATACCCCAACAAGATCCATAAGACGCCTGCCAAAAAACCTATGTACCGCGATACGAGATTGGGAAGCAATACTAAAAAGTATGACACCTATAAAAAAAATGATAAAGGCGCCGGAGCAGCTACAACAAGTCCCAAATAGTAATTCAAATTATAAAGGCTAACCATTTACAAATTTCTAAACTTTTATAATATCAAAACTGTGCATACCGTTTTGCGCATGATAAGAAATTTTCAGGTGGTTTACGTCAGCAATTTTCTTCACGATAGCCAACCCCAGGCCGTTTGAGCGTTCATTGCTATCTTTTGAAGTATTCAACCACATGAATAATTTTTCAATTGGTATCGGTTTCAGCATACTGGTATTGCTGATGTGGTAGTTGTCTGCAGAAACGATTATCTCTATGCTTCCGCCATTATAATTGTATTTAATGGCATTGCCCAGCAGGTTCGTAATCACCGAATCACCAAGAATTGGATGAAGCTTTATCGTAAACTCACCGTTGAAAGTAGTTTTGACGGGCAGTTGCTTTCTTTTAAAAATTCATCGAAAAGGCGTAAGTACTTTTTGGTTATGGCTACCAAACTTATTTCTTCTGTAGTTTCATATTGATTGTTCTCAATTTTAGCTAATAATAATAAACCCTCATTTAAATTGCTTAAACGTCTTAAGGCTGTTACTGACAGAAGAATGGATTGTACCTGTTCCTCTTTTAAATTATTATCCTGCAGCAGCAGTTCCAGCTTACTTTGCACAACCGCAACTGTTGTTTACATTTCGTGCGCAGCATTTTCTGTAAACTCTTTCATGTTTACATAATCCTTAAACATTTTGCCCGTCATATTATTTAAAGATGAATTCAATTCATTAAATTCCTGTATGTTGGTTTTCTCAAAATGTATGGCTTCCATCTTTTGCAGTTCTGCGCTTCTTATTTTACTTAGAGAATGCCTGAAAGGTTTCCACAATCTCTTGCTGATTGCCCAATTGAAAATCAAAGTAGCGCCAAACAATCCAACGAATACAAACACCATAATCCTGGTAACATCAGTTACCAAAGCCGTCTTTTGCTCCTGTGATTGCCGGATAATGATTTGATAAGGATTACCGCTGATGGAAACCACCTGCGATAACTGCCGGTAAGGGATCTTATCACCTCCTTATATGCTGTATCCATAAATATTGGTAAGTGTTGGATCTGCAGCAACGACATCATCAGTAGGAAAAATAGAAAGGTCTGGCGTTTTTAAAATAAAAGTTGTTCCACTCTCCGCTTCTGATTCAAGATATTGAGCTCAGGCTGTTTCGTCGCTTATAAGCTCTTTATCGCTGCGGTAATTTATTTCTTTGTTAAGTTGATTAAATAAATAAATAAAGGCCGGCCACTGCCAACAACGGAACCAATGCGGCTAAAA
>OBLT010000900.1_pt1 | contig 19324 bp, 16 predicted proteins | sample 1518721 | NCBI WGS metagenome assembly OBLT01 (sample SAMEA3539307, study PRJEB22396) | soil metagenome | biome: tundra; feature: field; material: soil | place: USA | collected 2010-05 | depth 0.15 m | reverse complement strand
ACAAGCTGACCGTGTACTACCGGCCCGACGCCAACGTCTGGGGCGGCTGGACGGCAAGCGACCTCAGCGACAACGTCTTCGCCGTCACCAGCAGCACGGGCACGGGCACGGGTACGGGCACGGGCACGGGTACGGGCACGGGTACGGGCACCGGCACGGGTACGGGTACGGGTACGGGTACGGGCACCGGCACGGGCACGGGCACGTGACCCTCACCGTGACCTCGGCCACTGGCCACCTAGCGTAGCGACGCGAAGAAGGGGCTGCGGTCCTTGATCGCAGCCTTGGTCGCAAAGATGGCGGCGTGCGACGCAGAAAACCAGTGGGTTCTTGAGCTTCGCCGAGTGTTGATCACGTGCACCGTTTGGCAGACACGCGACAGCTCGGCGAAGTGAGAGAATAGCGTGTAGTAGTACCACAAGCCGTCGTTTGGCTCGAACACGTTGCCCCGTCCTTTGGTGCGTACGAAGGTGAGCGCCTTCCAAAGGCCGAGCCAGTAGAAGAGGTTCTTGATCAGCCGTCCACCAAGGCGGCCTTGGCCGAGGTTGTTGGTGTCGGACAGGAGGATACCGAATCTCGCCACCCGGAGCATCTCACGGACAACGAGCTCTGGGCGCGCCACGTGATGCAGCACTCCCAGCTCCATCACAACATCATAGGAGTTGTCCGGAAATGGCAGCTCATAGCCACTGCCCGCGACTAGGCACTCTCTCGGTACGCCCTTCGCGTATCCCACCTCGCGCAGCTCGTCGACTGGTTCGACGCCACGGACGGTGAGGCTAGGCCGGTGTTGCATCAGGAACGCAAGACCACGCCCCGTGCCGGCTCCCACGTCCAACACGGACGTTGCTCTCATGCTGTCGAGCAGGCCCAGAAGGACGTACAGTGCCAGCTCGTGCTCTGGGGACTGTCCCAGCCCAGATTCAAAGTCGTAGCTTTCAGCCGTGGTAGCGTAGTGCTGCCGCTGGATTTCCTCGGCGGACGTTTCAATCGGATGTTGCATGGGGCTTCGCAGGGCAAGTATACCAGAGCCCGTCTTCCCCGACGGTCCTGATGTCGAGCGGTGGGATGCGATCCGCGATGCCGGGGATCGTCTTGGCCTTCCTGCCATTCCGCTTTGCTCAATTCCATCGCAGGCTATATTCTCTGCGGAGCTCGGAGCCTCAGGATTTTCTCTCTATGCGCGTGTTGTTTCTTGCATCCTACTTCCCGAAGCCGGGCATTCCTCTTGCTGGCGTCTGGGCACTCGAGCAAGCGAAGGCGTTGGCCGAGGTGGTCGATCTCGAGGTCGCCTCCTGCACGCCCTGGGTCCCCGGGCTTCTTGAATGGATCGACAAGGCTCGCCCCTGGATCAATGTGCCGGCGACTCATCAATGGGACCGCGTCACCGTGCGCTACTTCAAGTCCCTTTACTACCCCGTCGCACCCTTGAATGCGTGGGCGTATCCGGATCCTTCTCGCCAGATGGCCCTGACTTGGGCTTCGGTGCGAGGCCGGATGCTCCGTATGGTCGAACGCTTCCGACCCCACGTCCTCTTCTGCCATCACACTGCGGTCAGCGGCTACCTGGCCAGCCGCATTCACGCGATCACCGGTCTGCCGTACGTCATCACGGACCACGACTACGACGAGATCGCTACCTGTGTGCGCCTGCCCGGGCGTCGAGCTTTCTTCGAGCCCATCCTACGGCAAGCTTGTCGCCATCTCTCTGTCTCAAGCCGGATGGAGGCTGACGTGCGCCGTATTTTTCCCTTCGTTGCGACGGAGACCTTGCACAACGGTGTCAACCTTCCAACCTCGGGGGCGCTCGCCGTCCCCAGACCCTCCGAGCTGGGAAACAGACTGGTCATCTTCAGCGCGGGCATGTTCATGGAGCGCAAGGGCATCCCCGTCCTCATCGAGGCCTTCGCGCGAGTTTCTGACAGGTACCCCGAGGCGATATTGCGGATTGCGGGAGATGGCCGGAATCGATCGGCGATCGAAGAGGTCATCGATAGGCACCGGCTGCGAGACCGGGTGTTCCTTCTCGGCCGCCTGCCACACCTCGATATCCTCCGCGAGATGGCCTGGGCCGATTTCTTTGCTCTTGTGGGCTGGGACGAACCGTTCGGCGTCGTCTATCTGGAAGCCATGAGCACAGGCAAGCCCATCGTCGCGTCCACGGACTCGGGTATCGCCGACATCGCACAGGATGGGGTCCATGGCCTCCTCGTTCCCCCGAAGGACGTGGACGCTACCGCTAGGGCGCTGGATCGGCTTCTCGGTTCACCGGCCGAGCGACTAGAAATGGGGAAGAATGCCGAAGCTTTGGTTCGGGATCGCCTCACCTGGCGTGCCAACACGGATCGACTCTTGCAGATCTTCCAGCTCTGTCAAACCGGGAGGTCGGCGTGAAACGCCCCCACATCGAGAGGGGGTTGACGCAATGGCGACTGCCCTGACTGCATCTGACGGCACCTCTTGCAACACTATCGGGGCTTTGGCGACCGTGCGACGAAATTGCCGAAGGCGGTACTTTCAATCTCAGCCATATCAACGGCTCTGGTTGCACCCTCTTTCGTGAGCGTATGTAGGCTGTAGCCGCTGGCTCCGGCTCCGGACCGCGTGTCGGTCGCCGACACCACGTGCCCGCCGGTGATCGCAGAACCATTTTCCTTGCGGTCCCTCGGCTAGAACCCTAGCATCCGTCGGCAGATGAAGCAGGAAATCCTTGCGATACGAGACGTCGGCTGGCTGGGGGGAGCTTGCCATACGCGCGCGGTAGCCGATTCGATTCGGCGGCCTGGCCACGATGCTCGTTCGGCCGGGCCTATTTCCGGTTGCCGCGCGGCGGCGGCGCGATCCATCCGTCGGGCTAATCGAGGAGAACATCGTGATCACGGCTGAGCGGCCACCACGGTGGATTGTCACCGGGGGCGCCGGGTTCATCGGCAGTCGTGTTGCGGCCGTGGCCCGATCGCAGGGTGTCGAGGTCCTAACCGTGGACCGAGCCATGACGTCTGGCCAGTACGCTGTTGTCGATCTCACAGAGCCCTCCTTCCGAGCGATCGTTGCGGCCGCATCGCCGGCGGTCATCGTGCATGCTGCCGGGCCGGCCTCTGTTCGTGGGTCGATTTCAAACCCTGAGCGTGACTTTCGGAATGCGGTCTTGCCGTGGCTGAGTGTGCTGGAGGTTGCCCGAGGTCTTCCCCTCGTCCCCAAAGTGGTCTTCATTTCGAGTGGCGCAGTCTATGGTTCACCGTCTCGGCTACCTGTAGCCGAGACCGACCGTCTGGCTCCAATTTCGCCCTATGGCTACCACAAGCTCATCTGTGAGCAACTTGCGGACGAATATGCCACCATGTTCGGCGTGCCGTGCCTGGTTCTGCGCGCCTTCTCAGTTTATGGCTCCGCCCAGCGTCGCTTGATTCTATGGGAGCTGTTTCAACAGGTTGTGGGGCCCAACCCCGAGGTTCGTCTACTCGGAACCGGTGAGGAAACTCGCGACTATCTGCATGTAGACGACCTCGCGGAAGCTCTGGTCGGTGTAGCACGCCTGGAATGGGGTGGTCGTAGAGTCCTCAACATAGCATCAGGAATTCGCGTCTCGACACGACGACTGGCGGAAGCGATCTTGGCGCATTTGGGCAGCACCAAGCCACTCAAGGTATCCCCCAGCACTCCGCAGGGAGATCCTCCACATTGGCAGGCCGACGTGTCGGAGCTCCGGAGCCTCACTACTGCCGTCCCGCGTTCGTTCGAAGATGGCCTTCGCGCGTGCATCCAGACCTGGCTGCGCGACCAAGCGCCGAGGGCCCATGACGCAGGGCCGCAGCAGGCTCCAAGGAAGGTGTAAGTCCGGGATGGCCTTTCGTGTATCCGTTTACAGCGCCAAGACCAACCAAGCAGTGCCCTTGGACATACCTCCCATGAGGAACCACGCATGCGAAGAGGCTCTTCCTCGACGGTTTGCGGCAGTACATGAATCTACTGCCGGTTCTTCGCTCCCTATCCAAGAGAGGCTGTAGACGGTGCCCGCTACGTGGCGCTTCCTGCGCAGTTTGGCCTCGACCGTCACCCCCGACGCCATCCTTCGCAGGCTAAGGGAGCGCCCAAATCTCCGAAAGGTGGCAGGCAATACCGCGTGGAGGTATGCAGATCAGATACTCAGGATGACCGTTGGCTTTCTGGTTGGGACCTACGTGGCTCGCTATCTCGGCCCCGAGCAGTTCGGCCTCTTCAACTTCGCCAGTGCCACGATTGCACTAGTCGGCTCCTTGAGCAGCCTAGGTCTGGACACCGTGGTCATCAAACATCTCTGCCAGGAATCTGAACAGGCGAACGAGATTCTGGGCAGCAGCTTTGCCATGAGGACACTTGGCGGCGCCATCGGCCTCTCAATTGCCCTCGTCCTCGGCCTGACGACCAAAGCGGCGGGTAGCGATGATCAGTGGGTTATCATCATACTAGCTCTGAGTCTTCCGTTCCTGGGTTTTGACACTATCGACCTCTGGTTTCAGTCTCGGCTGGAATCACGGTCTACGATCATGGCCAAGGCATTGCCGTACCTAGCGTGCTCACTGGCAAAGGTTGCCTTGGTGATGCTCCAATGCTCTGTGCTACCATTCGCGGTCGTCGTCCTTCTCGAGAGCATGACAGCGGCACTGGGGTTGGTGCTCGCCTATACAAGGCAACGCAGGTATGTCAGACAGTGGCACACCAGTCTTCGCCGCAGCCTGGCACTGCTAAACGAGAGCTGGCCCCTGATAATCAACGGCTTTGCAATACTCGTCCAGGCAAGAATAGACCAACTGTTGCTCGGCCAAATGCTGGGCAACCACGACCTGGGGCTGTATTCCGCGGCAGTTCGAGTCTCCGAAGTCTTCAACTTCATCCCCGTAGTCCTCGTAACATCCGTGTTTCCCGCCATGCTAAAGACCTGGAAGGAAGATCCGGCACTCGCCAGGAAGCGCCTGCTGGACCTCTATCGGCTGATGACATGGATCTCCCTCGCCATTGCGGTGCCTGTGAGCGTCTTTGCCGGGGAGATAATGTCGCTTCTCTACGGGACACGTTTCCTCGGGGCAGAGGGCATCCTGGCGATGTTTGCCTGGACGCGGTTCCTGACAGCCTTCGGCATGGCGCGCGGCATAGTGATTGCTGCTGAAGGGCGGTTTCGGTTCTCGATGGTTTGCGCTGTGGTGGGCTCGGCGCTCAATGTGGGTTTGAATATCCTGCTGATCCCACACTTCGGATGCATCGGGTCCGTGGCCGCCATGATGTTGAGCTTCGTAGTGACGACGTTCGTTCTTGACCTCCTATATCCGCCAATGCGCCCGAACTTCGTTGCCATGATTCATGGGATGGTCACCTTTCCTCGCCTCGTCCTGGCCCTCCGGCGGTAGATTGAGTACAGGTCATGGTCATGGTCATGGATCACCGCGCCAACGATCACTCAAAACTTCGACAGCTGTTCAAGCAACTCGCCGACGGGGCGGGTGTTATGCCCGTGGTCAACGGATTCATCGGGTTTTACAGACAGTCTGCTGGGCAACCCTGGCGTCTGTTCGTTCCCTTCCTTCGCTACCTTTCGGACTATCGGCACTACCGTGAGCTTGGAGCCAATCCAGGATTTCGCATGGAATGGCGGGATTTCTACCCCTGCCTCAAGGATCGCACCACCACGACTGTGCTTGAGCCAGTCTATTTCTATCAGGATAGCTGGGGGGTAGGACGAATTCTCCGGAATGCCCCCAGAAGGCACGTGGACGTCGGTAGTTCTGTGATGTCGATGGCACTCCTCTCACGAAGTGTGCCAGTGACCTTCGTCGACATTAGGCGACCAGATTTGGACCTTCCTGGAATCGAGTATGTCGAAGCTAGCATCCTGCGATTGCCGTTTCCAGACGCGAGCGTCGAAAGCCTGTCTTCTTTGTGCGTCGTGGAGCACGTCGGCTTGGGGCGCTATGGCGATTCCCTGGATCCATTTGGTAGTGAGAAGGCGTTTGCGGAGTTGAATAGGGTACTCAAGCCGGGAGGTCAACTCTACATCTCCGTGCCGATTGGCGCGGATAGTCGGATCTACTTCAACGCACATCGCTGTTTCTCTCGTGCGCACGTACTAGCCTTGCTCCCAAGGCTACAGCTGGTCGAGGAGCGGTACATCTACGGAAAGGAGCTGATCGCTCAGTATGAGCCGCAGCGAGGCTTTGGGACGGGGTTGTTCCACTTTTGCAAGGCGTCGGGGAATGCCAGGTGAAACAGGGCAAGAGATGATGATTTACCCTCAAGTGAGGGCACGGCTGCTGCCGTGTCCACGCTGTGGCGGCACGGCAACGGCCCGAAGACTGTTCTGGCAAGGTATCCACATTTGCGCGGAGTCTGTCTGTCAGTCTTGTTGGACCGAGCTGGTTGCCGATCTTCCAGTTGGCCATTCAATCTCCTACCCTTGCATAGTTGACCTTGAGCGCGGCACGGTCCATGGACCGGGTGCGGGCATCGATTGGTGGGGAGGAGCCTTTCTAGAATCGCTGTTGCATCCGCAGCTCGATGACTCCCCGAGAGTGGAGATTCAACGCCGCCGGCCTGCGAGTCACGTGCTCTTGTTGAACTGCCTGGACTTCCTTTATGGGCACGCGCTCCTCAAGCTGCTGAACGCGGAGGTGCATCGGCCCGACCAGGATCGTCGAGAACTGGTCGTTGTGGTGCCGGAATGCTTGGCGTGGATGGTGCCGATTTGCGCAGCGGAGGTTTGGGCGGTAGGAGGGTCCCTCAAGGGAATGCGTGAATATAGCCCAGCCCTGCGTCGAGTTCTTGAGAGCCAGCTCTCGCGGTTCACCTCTGTGGCCTTGAGCTCAGCGTTTCCTCACCCTGCAGAGTTCGACATCTCGCATTTCACCGGATTCCAGCCTCATAGGCAGCTGGAGGCCACCGATAGGATTAGCTTCATCTGGCGCGAGGATCGGCTCTGGCGTCAGCCGGCTTGGTGCCACTCTCGCTTGCTACGGCGTTTTCGGCCAGCCGCCCTCTTCCTGGCCTGGCAGAATCGCGCCATCACACGGCTGTTTGATGCGCTCCGGGGTATCTATCCTCTGGCACGGTTTTCGGTATTGGGCCTCGGACGGAGCACCTGTTTCCCGGACTGGATTGATGATCAGCGGGTCGAGTCGTTCACCCGGGCGACTGAGGTGGCCCACTGCCGCGCCTACTCCGAAAGCAGGCTGGTCATAGGTGTGCATGGCTCCAATCTGCTCCTCCCGTCGGCGCATGCGTGGGCGACGCTGGATCTGATGCCTGACGAGCGATGGAACAACATGACCGAAGACATCCTCTATCAGGAGCCGGACCCCCGCTTGGCGGCTTGGAGATACCGCTTCGTCTCCACTGATGTCGAACCCATGGAAGCAGCCAAGGTCGCCCATGAACAGCTAAGTGGGCTGGAGAACCATCGTCTTCTCTATCGTACGGACGCTAGCAATGAAGAGGGCTAGATACACTCCACGGTCACCGTGGCCGAGAGTGATCAACGTCAATTACTTTTCGCCCCCGGCAGAAATAACTGTCGCTGGTCACCTGAAGCAGAGCGGTGGGCGTAGGTCAGCACGACGTTCAGAGCTGTCACCGGCGGCGCGTCAGGCCTTGCGGCAGGCGACGAAGTTGGTCGTCCTGAACTGCTCGAACTGCTCCAGGTACTTGGAAATCGGGAAGAGAAACCCAGAAGGCGTGAGTCGGTAGAGGGACATGCCGCATCCCTGGAAGAAGTAGAAGAAGTCCTGGAAGTAGGTTCTCGTGTCGATGTTGCAGCCGCCGAATTCGAATGCCACCATGGACACTGATCCTGCAAGCATCCGCTGGGCACCAAGCAAGACATCCAGCTCGTGCCCTTCGACGTCCATCTTGAGTAGGTCAACATGCTTAATGCCTCGGCCCTCGCAGTATCCGTCAAGAGTTTCGATGGTCACGCGCTCCGACTGGCTGAACGCCGTACCAAAGTGATCGAGACGTCGCTTGGTAAGCGATGCCAGCCCGGAGCCGGGCTGGTCATAGTAGAGGGTGAGCTCACCTTTTGCTCGGCCGAGACCAAACCGATTGAGGACAATTCGCGAATCGCTTCCCTGGACCTCCGCAAGCATCTTGAAAGTCGCCGCAGATGGCTCGAACGAGTGAATCGAGAATGGATATCCAGCCAGTTCGGATACGGCCAGCTTAAGGAACTGTCCGCGGTTGGCGCCCACATCAAAGACGCACAAAGGCTCCGGCTCGCGCGTGTCCGCCTTCAGTCGACGAAATAGGGCTGATTCCCCACTGGTGGCGACATCATCCCCGGCGCCGATGCCCAGTAAGAACTGTGCTCTGGTTACGCCCCTTTCCAGTGCTTGCTGGGCTATTCCGTTGGACATCAGTCTGATGGCCAGCCTCTTCATGAGCTTCATGCGGACCCTCCCCGGGAAGCCCATCGGATTTCGGGCAGGCTTTCCACGCCTAGGGTGTCTACGGTGGCGACAGTCGGAAAACTCGTGGCGAGCCTCCTTGCCTTGGTTTGCCGGCCAAGGCCGCTGAGCTGAACGATGGAGCAGGCCTTCGCTCGAGTCGAGCGGAGACGACGGTAGAGCTCTCGCCAGGCGTCCTGGCGTTTCGACCAGAGCACTGACGTGGCTGCCCTGAATGGGCTCCGTAGCCTAGAATCCATTTCGCTAGGCCGGCGCCACGCTAGGCGAGGAGGCCACATAGCAAGGGGAGCATGGCGAAGCAGGCGTCCCGTCGGATCTTCCCACGGACAATACGGCGAAATCGGATCATCCAACCGTGTGTGCGTTCGACGACCCAATGTCTCGGTCTCACTCCAGGCTTGCATTCCACTTCCTCCCTCTCTTCACCTCGGCCTTACGGAAACAGGTTCTTACGGCACCTTCCGCTGCTTTCCGCTCAAACAACGAACAATGGGTCGGACTGCTCGCCGGAGAATCGCAATGGGTCCAACCTGGGTAAGCCAGTAACGCCAGGGACTGATGCCATACACGGTACGACTGATGAGCGAATCCAAGAGAGGCGTCGGCTCGACCTGCGGTGGATGTGTGAGCGGGAACGCCATGGGTAAGGCTGAGGAAAGACGAACGTAGGCGGGCTCCTTTGCGCCCGTATGCGTAGCGTCGGCACGAAAGCCGATGTTCCGAGTCAAGTTGACGCACGGGAGAACGGCAAGTCGCCCTAATCTCCAATTTGCGAACAGCCACTGGTAGTCCCATGTATCGACCTCGCCCCGGTACGCTGTGTCGAACGCGGCACGCCAGAAATGTTGAAACGGCCTGCCCTGCGAAGCGACGCGGCGGAGCGCATCGGTTTCCCGCCAGCTCGGCCACTCCCGGATAGCCATGTCGAAGTCAGTCCAGGCGCGTCGCCAGCTCGCCCAGCCCCAGATGTAGCCGTAGATCGAGAAGTGGTAACTGCACCTTGTGCGTATCTTGTCGCTCACGAAGTTGCTACCACTGATGAGTGATACTCGGGAGTCGGTTCGGTATCTTTCGAGTAGTTCTTCGCAAAAAGGAAAGAACGTTGGGTCGGGCAGTATATCATCTTCAATGATGATGCCTTCCTCCTCGTTCTCGAAGAACCAGCTTATCGCAGTTGCCACCCCTTTCTTGCAGCCGAGGTTTGATTCCTGGAATAGGGTCTTCACGTTGCACGGCCAAGTCACCTGGGTAGCCACACGCCGCGTCTCGGCGCAATTGGCAACATCACCGTCGTTGCCGGGCCTCGGGCCGTCGGCCGCGACATAGAGCTTCCCTGGTCGGGCTAGTGCTATGGCTCCCACTGCCTGGGAGGTGATGTCCGGGCGATTGAAAGCGATCAGCAGGACCGGCGTCTTCATCGGATAGGGTCCTCAGGCCAGGCTGTGAGGGGGACAAGAAACTCTCGACGCCAGGCTGCCTGCGCGGTTGTCAGGGCCAGTCTGTGGTGCCGCGTCGTCGGGATCTGCACCGGCTCTAAGCACCATCCTCCTTGCAAACCATCCGTCGAGATGTCAATAGGGTTCAAGATGTTTGGTCGGTGTCACCGGTAGGCGTACCGTTGCGTCGACGCATTACCGGCTCAACCTTGTTCATGTAGATGGTGTCCGGTGGCACGTCTCGAAGGACGATGCTATTCGCGGCTATGATGCTCCTGGCTCCAATGCTTACACCTTTGAGAATAGTGCAGCCGAAGCTAATCCAGACATCATCCTCGATAGTGATGGGCGCAGCGAAGACACCGGGCAGCTCCTTGGCGGAACGAGGGTGCCCAGACTTGATAATCCTGCGATAGTGATGGATTCGCTCTAGCGGATCCTGAGAATGAGCCGTGCAGTCCACGATTTGGACATCGTGAGCAATAAGCACCCTATTCCCAATCGAGACCGACGCGGCGGACCAAATCTCCGTCCGATGCCCGAGGTAGCATTCGGAGCCGACCGAAATCCGACCGCCGTGGCCATAGACAAAAAGATGCGATCGGACGCGGGTTTCGGGGCCAATCTGAATCTGGTCGCGACTGCGCGAGTTCTCCAAGTGGCACCCGCGGAGCAGCTCCGCTGTCTCGTGAACCTCTGCGTGCTCCCTCTGGACGCGCAGCTCGAGGGCTTCACACAAGTGCTTGATGCGGACCGCTAGTCGCAGGAATTGGTTCATAGAATCTTACGAGGGTCAATGCTCTTTCGAGCGGGCGTGGGTGTGTTCACAGACATGAGAGTAGCACGACGATGGGCTCACTGTGCTTGCACGCCTGGTGCCCGGACATCGCTCGGCCGATCAGCGTCGCTCCTTCAGTTGCAACGAGCTGCCGCGTGGCCGTCGCAGATGACTGTGGCGTGAATCCGCCGGACGTGGTCGAGCACGAGAGCACGACTTCCATGCATTAGGCGTCCTGCAGCCGTACCAGCCGGCCGGTGGTGATGTTGGTTACCATGAGGTCGGAGATGAGGGCAAATCGCGCATCCCCAGAGACGAAGGTCAGCCGTCCCTCCGGATCGCGGGAATCCCGGAAGCGCGATGCGACGAAGCCTTCCCGCGGGCGAAGCTCTCGCAGGTTACTGGCCAGCCCGCGCTGAACGAAGTACGCGTTGTTGCCGTTCGAGTTGCACCCGACGAAGGCGAAGCCCTTGCGTTCCGCGAGGGCGCAAAGCGCCGCCAGCGAGCAACCCCAGAAGAGGTTCGACCAGTGCGCGCGGCTGCGCACGAAGTGTGGGTCATAGGGCACGCAAGCCGCGCGATCGGGTCCGAAGACCGCGTTGTACTCGACGATGACGATGGCGGGGTTCACCACCGCGATGGCCTCCCATACCCAGTAGTCGTTGCCGTCGATGTCGATGCTCAGGATCCCAACCGGGCCACGGAACCCGGCTTCGACGATCAGGTCGTTGATGTTTTCGCGCGTGATGAAGGCAGCTTTGGCAGTCAAGTCGTGGCGCCAAGAAATCTCGCCTTGCCGGATGTGGTCGATGTTCGCAGGGTTTCCGTCCATGACCAATCCGCGCCAGTTGTTGTTCATCAGGAGGAAGCGGGTGTTCGATTCCTCGTAGCTCTCGACGCCAAACTCGATGAAGGTGTCGTTGGGCAGAGGGACCTGGTGAATGAGGTACTGAATGATCCCATCGTCGCCCCATTGGGAGAAGACCTTGAATTCCGTCTCGCGCAGCCTGCGCCGGGGCCCGAGACCGTGGACTCGCTCGATGAGCATCTGCGCGCTCAGCAGGTTGTTGGTTTCGATCGCGCGGACGAGCCGTGCGACCTGCTCGCGGATATGGGCAGTCCGCCGCGGGATCCCAGCCAGGGACTTTAGCCGAGCGGTCAGTTGTGAAACGTCCATGGCCCGACAGCCTTGCCGTCGACGAGAATTCTGTCAAGGCTGAGCTTTTGCACGGCGACAGAGGATCTCGTTAGTCTCCGCGCGCGACGGTTTCGCCGTCGGTCACGGAATCCATTTAGGTGGATAGTCTTCTTCACGGTAAGATTCTGGCGACTTCGACATCGGAGGGAAGCAGAGGCCTACTTTTCCATGACAGAGTCTTGCTCGTCCATACTGCATTTGGCATCCCGACCTCGAGGGGAGGACTAGGGTTCAAGCATGACGTCTTCCGGAAGAAGCTGGCTCGTGATGGGTGGTGCGCTGTCGGGATACACGTTCGATCTATTCGATAGCGTCGCATCGGTCGGGAATTTGGATGTCCGATTTCTCTACACCCCGCTCGACGGCCTCCCGACCTTCGACCACGAGAAGACGGACGGCCGCGCTGTCAGCCGCCTCTTCTGGACGGACTCGAATTGGCTCCGGATTCGAAGGTTCGTGCGCGACCCGAGGCCAGATGCGGCGTTCGCATACGGCACCCAGCCGTGCCTCGGAATGGGTTTGGCGATCGCCCAACTCCCGCCCAAGGTGCCGCTCTACTATGCGGCTGACACGAACGTGGCTGGCCTCGCGTCGCCGCCACTCAGAAGCTTGGGCCGTCACCTGCTCTACACCTCGATTGCCGGTCGAGCCACGGCGGCCCTGAGCCTAGGGCTGACGAACCGCATCGCTCTGCAGACCCTGGGCTTTCGTCGAATCATTGAATTGCCGGTGTACGCAGTCGACTACGCTGCCCTCGACACGGCCGCAGAGGCCAACGAGGCCAGCAAGCCGACGAAAGCCGACAAAGAAATCGAGGCGCTGATCATTGCTAGGCTGACCCCAGCAAAGAACCTCCCAGGGTTCGTCTCTGCCCTCGCACAAGATGCAGACCTTTCGGCAAGGATCCGGCTCGTCATTGCCGGCGAGGGTCCAGATCGTGGCGCACTCGAGGCGATCAAGGAGCAAGTGCCCACTTTGAAGATGGAGTTGCTTGGTCCGGTCGATCGTCGGGGCGTCGGTATGCTGCTTCGTCGCGCGGATGTTCTTCTGCTTCCATCCTCGGTCGAACCTTGGGGGATCGTAGTCGTGGAGGCCCTTGGCATGGGCGTGCCCGTCGTGGCAACCCCGGCGGTTGGCGCAGCCGTGAGCTTGGCCGGGTGCACGGGTGCGGTACTGATCAGCGAGGATGCGGAACCTCACTCTTTTGTGGCTGCTCTCCGACGCTACCTCAGCCAGACAGCCCGGATCGCAGCGGCTGCGCGCGAAGGCGCGTCTTTCATCAGGGCGCGCTATGACCGCGTGGCCGTGGCCAAGAGGTTGCTTTCGCTGGTCTACGGCGACAGGGCTGAATGTGCCCCCCCTAGCATCACTGGTTGACGAAGCTGCCTCCGGCGCGGCTGCCTTCCCGTGTTGAAGGGCGAGGCGAAGAATGGGAGCGTGGTATTCTCGCCGGCCCGGGGCACAATGAAGATCCTCATTAACGCTACGTCGGTCAGGCTGGGCGGGGGCATCACCGTCATCCGCAACTTGCTGCCAGCGCTGGCCGCCGAGGACGGTGGTCGCAACGAATACGTGGTCTTCGGCAGGGATGACGTCCGCGAGCAGCTCGACACTGGAGCCGAGCGCGTGCACTTCGCGCGTTCGCTGCTGGGCGGGCGTTCGTCGCTCGGACGGCTTCTGTGGGAGCAGCTCGAGGTGCCGACGCGCTCGCTGCTGGCCTCGGCCGATCTGGTGTTCTCCCCCGGTAACCTGGCGGTCCTGGCCAGCCCGCAGCCGCAGGTGCTGATGTTCCAAAACTTGGCACCGTTCGATCGCGAGGTGGTCGCGCGCTCGACACGGCCGCGCCAGCGCCGATTTCGGCTGCTTGCGGGGCTGGGCTATGTGTCGGCGCGAATCGCCCGCAGGGTAGTCTTCATCTCCGACTTCCAACGCGAGCACATCTTGCCCAGGCTCGGCATCGACCCGGCGAAGACTTGCCGCGTCTACCTGGGCCGCGACCCGCGCTTCGATCCGTCGGCGCTGGCCGGGGCCGGTGCGCTGGCTGCGCGCCTGGGCATCGCGCGGCCCTATCTGCTGTCGGTATCGCACTTCTATAACTACAAGAACTTCGTAGAGTTGGTCGTCGGGTTCGCGCGCGCCTGCCGGTCCCTGCCATCCGAGGTCCAGCTCGTCATCGCGGGGGCGGAACACGAAAGGGATTATGCCGACCTGGTCCGAAGCACTATTGCGCGCGAGCGAATCGTGGATCGGGTCAAGCTGGTCGGGAACGTGCCCTACGCCGACCTGCCGGTGCTGTATGCCGGTGCCGAGCTTTTTCTCTTCCCGTCCACCTGCGAGAGCTTTCCCAACATCCTCATCGAGGCCATGGCCTCGGGTACGCCGACCCTTGCCTCGAACCGCGGTTCAATGCCCGAGCTGGCGGGCGATGGCGCCGTGTACTTCGATCCCTGCGATCCCGACGACATCGCTTCGCAGATCGTCAGGGTGTGGCATGACGAGCGCGCGCGGCGCGAGCTGCGCGAGCGAGGGCTCGTGCAGTGCCGTCGCTATTCGTGGGAGAACACGGCGCGAGAAATGCTGAAGGTCTTCGAGATGGTCCGGGGCGCCAATGAAGGTACCCATTGCTCTGCGACGGTCCACGAGGACAAGGTGCGGCGCCTTTTCGATAGCAAGGCGCCAAGGTGGCGCGAAAAGTACCTCCCGAGCGGTCCACTCAGCAAACGGCTAGCACTCGTTGGAGAGCCGCTCGCCTCGCTCGTAGCGCAGCCTGCTCGGGTTCTGGACCTCGGCTGTGGCACCGGTGAATTGTCGATCCATCTGGCAGACAAGGGCTATGAGGTGACGGCCTGCGACGTCTCAGAGTCAATGCTGGCCGAGCTCGCCTCTCGGCGCACTGACGTGCGGGTGGTTCACGTTCCGCCAGGATGGACCCGTCTACCGTTTGAATCTGGCGCATTCGACGCGGTCATCATGTCGAGCGTGCTGGAATATGTCGCTCTCCCAGGCCAGGTGCTGGCCGAGTGCGCACGAGTTCTTCGGAGCGAGGGCATCGTGGAATTCACCGTTCCGAACACTCGGCACCCTATTCGTGTCTTCGAGCGCTTTGCGCAGGTTCTGGCCCAACGGGCGATGCACAGCGACCTGGTTTTCCCGGCTCAATCCTACCTTGAGTACGTGGTTCTCTCGAGGAATCGAATGTCGCATTCGGCTTGGGAATCACTCGCATCGATGCATGGCTTGCATCCCGTTCCGCAGTCCCAGTGGTCCTCCGGTCCGGCAATCTCCGAGCCCTTGACGCTGCACATAGTCAGAAAGAATTCTCCAAACCACTGATGGCGTACCCCGCCGGCGTGGATGGCGCATCCGATCGACCTCGGGGTCTTCCCCGTGGGGACCTAGTTAGGGGTCTAACAACCTTGAACAGCAACTACGCGGGACAGCAAAGCGCGGGAGCCCGGGCGACGTCAAGCGGAAGTTGGCGGCCGCGCGTTGGCCTCGGGGTGAAGACTGGGATAGTCTGCCGGCCGTGATCTACACCATCGTCGGTGCGCGGCCGAACTTCATGAAGGCGGCGCCCATTCACACGGCTTTCGCGCGCGCGGGCATCCCGCACGCCCTGGTGCACACCGGCCAGCACTACGACGAGGCGATGTCGAAGGTCTTCTTCGAGGATCTGGGCATGCCCAGACCGGCGGTAGACCTGGGGGTCGGCTCGGGCACGCACGCGGAGCAGACCGGCGCCGTAATGGTGGGACTGGAACGCTACTTCGAGCGAGAGCGTCCGGCCGCGGTCCTGGTGGTGGGCGACGTGAACAGCACGATGGCCGCGGCGATCGTCTGCGCGAAGCTGGGGATCTACTGCGGCCACGTCGAGGCGGGCCTGCGCTCGGGGGACTGGTCGATGCCGGAGGAGGTGAATCGCGCGGTCACCGACTCGGTCGTAGACTTGCTGCTAACGCCGTCGCCGGATGCGGATCGGAACCTGCTGGCCGAGGGCTGCCCGGCGGAGAGCATCGTGCGGGTCGGCAACGTCATGATCGACACCTTGCAGGCGCATCTGCCGCGAGCGCGCGTGCTCGACGTGGCGGCGCGCTTCGGGCTGCGGCAGCAGGGCTACGCGGTGCTGACTTTGCACCGGCCTTCGAACGTGGACGACCCGGTGACCCTGGGGCGGATTCTCGGCGCGATCGGCGAGATCGCGCGGCGGCTTCCCGTGGTCTTCCCGGTGCACCCGCGTACACGGAAACAGATCGCCGTGGCGGGCCTGCAAACGAAGGTCGAGGCCGCCAAGGGGCTGACCCTATGCGAGCCGCTCGGCTACCTGGAGTTTCTCTCGCTAACGTCGGGCGCGCGCCTGGTGCTGACTGACTCGGGCGGCCTGCAAGAGGAGAGCACGGTGCTGGGCATTCCGTGCCTGACCCTGCGCGATAACACGGAGCGGCCAATCACGGTCGAGGTTGGGACGAACGTTCTGGTGGGGACGGATCCCGGGACGATTGTGGCGGAGGCCGAGCACGGTCTTACGGGTGCGCCGCGCGGGCGGGTGCCTGAGCTGTGGGATGGCCACACCGCCGAACGGATCGTGGCTGCGGTCGTGGAACGCATCTAGATCATGTGCGGCATCGTCGGGCACATCGGCCCGTACTGGCTACTCAGGCCGTCCGTCGAAAAGCACAGGCATCATGCGGCCCTCCGGTAGTCGTGATGGAGCCCTCCGAGCACAGGCTTAACCACGATGGGCTTTGTGACATCGGCAACTCCCGGCGGCTTCCCGGGGATCCGTTGGCCGATTCCCTGATGAGGCCTCGCCTCGTTGAAGTAGTCCTTGTACTCCCCGACGATGCGACCAAGGTGCCGATCATCCAGCACGATCACATGGTCGAGGATCTCGCGCCGTGCGCTGCCGACAAATCTTTCAGCGACGGCGTTCATGTCGGGTGCGCGTACAGCAGTCTTGATGACCCGAGTCCCCATGCCGGCGGCGACACGATCGAACGAGGCCCCGAACTTGTCGTCGCGGTCACGCAGCAGGATCTTCGGCGCTTCTCCGTCCATGGTTGCATTTCGCAGTTGCTGGGCCGTCCAGGCTTGGGTCGGATTTCGACTTGCAGCCGCGTAGACAACCTTCCGCGAGCCCAGATGCACGATGAAGAACGCGTACACCTGCCGGAAGATGATGTCGTACACTTGGATGAAGTCGCATGCCCACGCACTGTCGGCATGGTTTGCCAGAAAGGTAGCCCAGCTCTGCCCGCCCCGTTTCGTCCGAACGCCCCGCATGTACTTCTGGATCGTGCGCTTGCTGACCTTGATGCCGAGCTTGAGCAGCTCGCCGCGGATGCGCTCCGCGCCCCACAGGCGATCACGCTTGGCCATGTCGCGTATCAGATCGATGGTGTCCGTGTTGAGGCGCGGCCGATTCCCGGGCTTGGACCTGTGGCGCCAGAACAAGCGAAAGCCGGCCCGATGCCACTTAATAATCGTCTCGGGTTGCACGACAACGATCATCTTCCGCCATGTGGATAGCAGCGATGCGCCGAGCAGAAGGCGAATGCGGTCACCCAGGCCCAAGCGCGGCCGGCCTGCGCTACGTCGGAGCACGTTGACCTGGTGCCGGAGGATGGCGTTTTCCACGACGAGCTGGCGTCGAGAGCGGCAGCCCAGGTCGGCGGCGATTTGGAGAGGTTCAACCCAGCCGGGAAGGGGAGCGAAGCTCGACCATAGGCGGCGGGCGATTGCCCGGATCTTTGCAATGGTGGAGGATATCTTCATGGTGTTGTTCGACCACGATCCGGGTAGCCGGTCCAGGGCTTCAGGTAGAGCCTATCTACTTGATATCCTTCCGGATGAGAAAGTAGCCAGCACGGGCATTCACCGGCCAGCTCGCGCTGTAGTGGACCTTACCCCCCTCGGCCAACACCGTCCATACCGTCCCCCCCCCCCCCACAACTCTAATCCGACTCGCTCAGTGGAAGATCGCTAGATCGATCGCGTTCGCCATGGCTGTGTAACCCGCCTGGTTCGGGTGCACATGGTCGCACGTCAGTGAAGCCTTCATGCTTCCGGGGTCCCCCGGATCGCCCACGACGGGCTCGAAATCGATCACGGCATCGAAATGTCCGGGGGCCCTGATCCAGGCATTCACGGTCTGTGCGGTCGCCCAGTTCGTTCCCACATCCTTCGTTGAATGCCGGAAGGGCAGGATGGGGATTCCGATGACCTTCACGCCCGCGGCGTGCGCCTGGGTGATGGCCGACTGGTACGCGTTGATCAGGTTGTTCAGGTTGTGGTTGTTCTCATCCGTGCCTTCGTAGGAGATGTCGTTGACGCCCATCAAGATCGTCACCCACCGCACGCTCGGAAGCGCCAGCAACTCGGGCAAGCGCTTGATGCCGCTCAGTCCGGCGCCATCGGACGACTGGAATCGTCCCGAGCCGATCCCGGCGTTGAACACGGAGACGGGAGTTCCGTCAGGCAACGTGGGCAGCCTGTCGGACAGCAGATCGGGCCAGTCGCCATTTGGCGCGGACGAGCAGGCGCCCTCGGTGATGGAGTCACCGAGCGTGACGAGGGTGGCCGCTGGCGTTGCGGGTAGGACGCGAACCTCTGCCACGAAAAGGATGGTGTGGGTTGTGGTCGCGCCTGACATCGTGGGATCCGACGTGTGATTGCCTGTGCCGCTGAGGTAGTGCTTCATCCAGGAAAGGTTACCGCGACCGGACTCGGTCGTCGGCGTCAGATTCCCGGTGACGTAGACGCTGATAGCGAGCGTATCGCCATGCGTAACCGCCAGACTGGCTGGGTCGCTCCACACCTCGGCATTGGCAGGGATGGTCACACCGCCCGCGCCGCTGAAAGTCAGCGTCCGATCCGATCCGGACACGATCGTACCACCCATACTTTGAATCGCGACGTGGGCCGCCCCGACGGGCAGTGCCACGGACGAGAATCGATTTGTCAGCTTGACGGCAACCTGCGAGCCGCCGGCCGTCGTACGCAGCATCACACGCATTGTCTGATTGTTGACCGTCGGCACAGGGTCGACGAAGGTATAGGACGTAACGATTGTGGTGGAGAGCGGCCCGCGACCTCCGCCAGCCGCGACGAACATCGGCGTCACTGCGAAGGCGTTGTCGCTGATGTCGTTTGCCGTCCAGCCACCCCAGACGTTGGCGTCGGGCCGGTAGTAGACCGTCAGCTTGTATTCGCTCCGGACCGGGACGTTCACCTGCCAGCTCGCGCTGTACTGGGTCCTCCCGGCCTCGGCCAGCACCGCCCCCACCGTGTTGAGCCAGTTCCCCTCTCCGTCCACCAGCCACAGGTTGAAAGCGCCTTCCGCTACCGGGCCCGAGATCTCCCACCTGAGGTCCTGCGTGCTGCCAGACTGCCAGCTCTCCGAGCCGTTCGGCGACGTTACCGTCAGGGTCAATGTCCAAGGGCACTGCTTGGTTGGTCTTGGCGCTGTAAACGGATACACGAAAGG